>Ga0207718_100684_pt1 | contig 25611 bp, 24 predicted proteins | sample A23M2SouthBayCA_FD_187749 | JGI IMG/M metagenome (GOLD analysis project Ga0207718, IMG submission 187749) | Aerobic enrichment media microbial communities from Eden Landing Ponds, California, USA - A23 M2 (SPAdes) | ecosystem: Environmental > Aquatic > Marine > Unclassified | place: Emeryville... | reverse complement strand
CCCCGCCTCGCTGGAGTCGGGGGCCTCGCTGCGGTCCTCGGCCTTCGGCCTGCGGTCCTTGCGTCGGCCGCCTTCCTCCAGCAGCGAGGGAGCTTCGCTCCCTCGGGCAATCGGGCGGCTTCGCCGCCCGATGACGAGTCGCCCCTTTCAGTCCCGCCCGGCGGCAGCCGGTTGGCCAGCCGATGCGGGCGGGACTGAAAGGGGCCGGCGTCTCGGCGTACCCGGACGTTCACGAGAGCTCCGCTCTCGTGAGCACACCAGAACCCGCGGGTTCTGGGGACGCCGGGGGCTTTCGAGGTGTCAGCAACCCAATCGCCCTAATCTGAACAGTATCTGTCGTCACCGCCGCAGGTCAAAAGACCCATGCCAGTCGGCATCGACGCCATGTGTATGTACGAGCGGGCTCGTCGGTTGGTCGAACGCGCGTACGAGCGCCTGCTCCGCCGCGACATCGACGGCAGCCCGGACCACGTCGCGATCATCCAGGACGGCAACCGACGATACGCCCGCAAACGGGGCGCGGGGGCGGCGGACGGTCACCGCGAAGGCGCCCGGACGACCGAACAGGTCCTCCAGTGGTGTCAGGACCTCGGCGTCGAGGAACTCACGCTCTACGCGTTCTCGACGGAGAACTTCGAGCGGCCGCCAGAGGAACGCGAACAGCTGTTCGACCTGATCGAGTCGAAACTGCGGTCGTTCGCCGACGAGGAGGGAGTCCACGAGAACGAGGTTTGTATCCGTGCCCTCGGCGAGGTCGACCGCCTGCCGGAACGCGTCCGCGACGCCGTCGACTACGCCGAACGGCGCACCGCGGCGTACGACCGCTTCCGGCTGAACGTCGCGCTGGCGTACGGCGGGCGGGCGGAGCTGCTCGGCGCGGCCCGCGACACCCTCGATGCGGTTGCGGCGGGTGACCTCGACCCCGCCGACGTCGACATCGAGACGATCGAACGCCGGCTCTACGCTCGTCCCGTCCGCGACGTGGACCTGATCGTGCGCACCGGCGGCGACGAGCGGACGAGCAACTTCCTGCCGTGGCACGCCAACGGCAACGAGGCCGCGGTCTTCTTCTGTGCGCCCTACTGGCCCGAGTTCTCGAAGATCGACTTCCTGCGAGCGATCCGAACCTACGAGTCCCGGGAGGCGTCGTGGCGGCACACGCGGCGGGAACGGGCCGTGGCGCTGGTCCGAGCCGTCGCGGGGTCGTCGCTGGTCGAGACGCGGGAGGTCGTGGACCGCTTGCGGGAGCAGTTACCCCACGTCGGGCCCGACGAGTTGCCCGACGAACTGAGCGCGGACGTCGAACGGGACGGCACCGTAGAGTGAGACCCGGCGGCGAGGACCTTTGTATCGTCCCGCCGTGAGCGTTCGATATGCTCCGGTTGGCACTCCAGACGGCGACGCCGACGCCGCAGCCCCCCGGTCCCGAAGGCCTCATCGACTACTGGCCGGTTCTCATGCGCGGGGCGTGGTTTCTCGCCGGGTTCGTCGTTGTCTTCCTGCTCGGCTGGTTCGTGGTCGAACCGCTCGTCGCACGGTACGTCCGCCGGCGCAACAGCAACAACCCGACCATCCAGGAGGCCGTCTCGCGATACGTCCGGCTGATCGTCATCGTGATCGCTTTCTTCGTCGCCGCGGGCGTGGCGGGCTACGGTGACCTGATCGGTGACTCGGCGCTCGTCATCGCGGCCGGGACGCTCGCCATCGGCGTCGCCGGGCAGACGGTCATCGGCTCCATCGTCAGCGGCCTCGTCCTCGTGATCGACCCCGAGTTCAACGTCGGCAACTACATCGAGTGGGCGGGCGGTAAGGGGACCGTCCAGTCCATCACGCTCCGGGTGACGCGGGTCCTGACGCCCGACGGCGAACTCGTCACGATTCCGAACACGGTGCTGACGGGACAGGCGGTCACCCGGCCGTACGGTCGGGGGCGACGACGCATCGTCGAACACGTCGGCATCGCCTACGAGGCAGACGTGAACGACGCGCTCGGTCACCTCACTGCGGCGACGGAGGCCGTCGACGACATCGTCGGGGAGCCGACGCCGAAGGCGTACGTCGACGAGTTCGGCGGTGACGCGGTCGTCTGCCGCGTCCACTACTGGATCGAAGATCCGCGACGACAGGACATCTTCGGCGTCCGATCGGCGTACGCCCGGACGGTCAAACGCCGTCTCGACGACGCCGGGATCACGATCAGTCCGGCGTCGAAACGGGAACTGCAGGGCCGGATCGACATCGAGGACGGGGGCGACCGACGCGGCACGGCGTAGCGCAGCCGTCGGGAGACCGACGTGGTTTGGCCTACCGGCCGAACTCCCGAGGGACTTCGCTATCGCTCGTCCCTCGACGTTTGGCCTACCGGCCAAACCGCCGCTGACGGTTCTGGTAGTCCAGCACCGCACGCAGGTAGTCACGCTTGCGCACGTCCCGCCAGTTCACGTCGGTGAAGTAGAGTTCGGAGTAGACGGACTGCCAGATCATGAAGTCCGAGAGGCGTTCGGCGCCGGTCTTGATCAGCAGATCGGGTTCGTCCGGGAAGACGAGGCGGCGCTCGACATCGGCCTCGTCGATGTCGGCGGGGTCGAGGTCGCCGGCGTCGACCTCCTCGGCCAGCGACCGAACGGCGGCGGCGAACTCCCCCTTACCGCCGAGGCCGACGTTCACTTGCACCGGCGCCGAGACGGGGTCGGTGTCGTCGGGGGCCCGGACGGCGACGGGACGGGGGGCGTCGATGGCCCGGAGTTCCCGCTCCAGCGTTGGCACCACGGCCTCGTCGAGGACGCTCACGGAGACGGTGGCGCGCTCGGCGCCGTAGTCGAAGACCCAGCCGAGCACGCGTTCGAGTCGGTCGTACGCCCCCTGCTCCAGCAGGTCGCGTTCGGTGAGGACGAGCGCGACGTGCGCCGGCGGGTCGCCCCGGTGGAAGCGCTGCCTGAGTGCGAGATACCGATCGTACAGGCCCACGGCGGAAGACAGGTGTCGGCGAGTCAAAAGTACACGGATTCGGGGAATTCGGCGGCGCGAGCACGCCGTGTCGGGAGGGTTAAGTGGCCGTCCGAGGTAGCGAACGGTGTGACGTCCACCCTTCGACGGGCCGGAGGGTTCGCAGCGGTCGGGTCGCTCGCGCTCGCCGCCCCCGAACTCGGGCGTGCGGCGGCCGCCCCCTTCGCCGTCGTGGCGCTCCTCGCCGCGTTCGTCGTGGACGAGGGGCCGGTGTTCGAACTCTTCGCCCGGCCACAGGACAGGCGTGACGGCCGCCTCAACGGTCTCGCCGGCTTCGCGCTGGCCGCCACGGGGCTCGCAATCCTGGCGACCGCCCCGCGGGAGTCGATGCCGACGGCCGTCTTCGTCGCCGCCATCCTCGTCGTCGCCTACGGCAACGTGGGCGCCCGCGCCGTCGAACGGCTGTGGACGGACCCCGGCCGCGCCGTCGCCGGCTTCAGCGCCACGGCCTTCCTCGCCGCCGTCGTCGGCCAGCTCGTCGTCGGGTGGACCTTCGGAACGAGTCCGGATCTCGCCGCCGTCGTCTTCCTCGCGGCAGCCGGCGCACTCGTCGCGGCACTCCTCCGGTCGATGCTCTACGAGCGCGACGATCCGATCGTGATGCTCTCGACCGGGCTCCTGCTGTGGCTGTTCGACGCCATCGGCGTCGAGTCGGGGCTCGTGGTGGTGAGCGTCGCCCTCGCCGTGACCGTCGTCCTCGGCTACGTCTCCTATCGCACCGGCACCGCATCGGTGCCGGGGATGGTGACCGGCGTCTTGCTGGGCCTGCTCACCATCGTCTTCGGCGGCGTCGGGTGGTTCGCCATCCTCATCGCCTTCTTCGGGATCGGAGGACTCTCCGCGAAGTTCAAATACGAGGAGAAGGAGCGCCGCGGGGCCGCCGAGGACAACGAAGGCGCCCGCGGGAGTGGGAACGTCCTCGGCAACGCCGCCATCGCGCTCGCGGCCGTCATCGGCTTCGCCGCCAGCACCGGCATGCAGGTCGACGGCACCCTCTTTCGGTTCGCGTTCACCGGGTCGCTCGCGGCCGCGATGAGCGACACGCTCTCCAGCGAGATCGGCGTCCTCTTCGACGATCCCCGGCTCATCACGACGCTCGAACGCGTCGATCCGGGGACGGACGGCGGGGTGACGTGGCAGGGCTACGTCGTCGGCACCGTCGGCGCCGGCATCGTCGCGGGCGTCGCCGTCGGTGTCTTCGCGTTCGACACGCCCGGGCTGGCCGCACTGACCGTCCTCGTCGGGGGCGTCGCGGGCATGACCGTCGACAGCATCCTCGGGGCGACGCTGGAAGGCGGGCGCGTCGGTAACCAGACCGTCAACTTCCTCGGCACGCTCGCCGGCGCCGTCGTGAGCGCGGCCCTCGCGTTCGTTCTGCTGTGATCCGCCCCGCGATACCGGCGGACGAACCGGCGCTCGTCCGCCTCCAGTCGCATCTGCCGGAGCCGAGTCCCGGCCTCCTCGCCAGCGCCCTCGACGCGACGGCGCTGACGCCCGCGACGGCGCTGGTGTCGATCGCGGACGGCACGTCATCGGGAGAGTCAGGGAGCGACGCCCCGGTCGGCTACCTTCTCGCCGTCCCCGGCGACGGGACGGTGTACGTGGCGGAACTCGTCGTCGCCCCCGACCACCGTCGCGAGGGGCGGGCGCGGGCCCTGTTGGCGGCGTGTGCCGAGTCCGCCCCCGACGAGTCGCCGTCGCTGACCGTCACCGTCGCACCGGACAATGAGGCGGCGCGGGCGCTGTACGAGGCGTGCGGGTTCGAGGACGTGCGGCGCCTGCCGGGCTTCTTCGACGACGGCCCGGCGGTGCTCTACCGGCGCGACTAGTCGGCGGTGGCGAACTGGTCGATGGTTCGGACGCGGACGTCGACCGGCGTTTTCACCATCTCGCCGGCCGACCGCGCCACGACCTGTTCGACGCCGCGCTGGGCGGCCACGTCGAGCATTCGCTGGGTCAACTGGCCGTCGAGAACGAGGGCGTAGGGCGCGGGGTCGGCGTCGCCGATCGCGTCGAACGCCTCGCCCGCCGGCACCGTCTCGATGGTCTCGAAGTCGGCGTCGAGGAGGCGGGCGGACCCCGTCTCCGCGTCGATGACCGCGCGGACGTGGCCACGGAGCGTCGACGGGGCGTCGGTCCCGTCGCCGTCGGCGGCGTCTTCGACCGCGTCGGTATCCCCGGTCGACGCCGATTCGGAGGCGGACGCATCCGCGTCGTCGTCCGCGGTGCCGACGGTCGTCGCGGCCTCGGCGGACACACCGGCGTCGCCGACGGAGACGGTGGCCGTGGGGGGCGTGGTTTCGGTCGATTCGTCCCCGTCCGCCGGCGACGACATCGTGCCATCCTCGAACAGGTCGCCGTACGGCGTCTTGTCGCGGAGGGCGGACATGACCTCGTGGCGCGCGAGATCCTCGACCGACCGTCCTTCGGGCGCGAAGACGACGTAGTCCACGTCGCCCACCTGCGCGAGTTCCCGCAGGATGAGTTCGCCACCCCGGTCGCCGTCGAGGAAGGCCGTGACCGTCCGTTCGGCGGTCAGGTCCGCTATCGCGTCGGGGACGTTGGTCCCCTCGACGCCGACGGCGTTCTTGATGCCGTACTGGAGGAGTGTGAGCACGTCCGCCCGACCCTCGACGACGATGATGGCGTCGGAGTCGGCCACGCGCGGCCCCGCGGGGAGGCCGTGATACTCGGTAATATCCTCGATGCGGACGCTCTCGCGCACCTCCTCCAGAATCTTGGAGGAGTCCATGACGCTCTCGTCGAACGACCCCGAGAGCAGTTCCTTGGCGCGGTCGATCACCTGCCGGCGCTTGGCCTCGCGCACGTCTTCGATATTCGTCACTTCGACGGAGGCCTGACACGGGCCGACACGGTCGATGGTCTCCAGCGACGCCGCGAGGATAGCCGTCTCGACCTTGTCGAGGCTGCTGGCGATGGTGATTCGGCCGAACGACTGGCCGTTCTCGCTGTCTATCTGTACGTCTATGCGTCCGACTTTCGAGGACTGTTGGAGGTCTCTGAGATCGAGTTCGTCGCCGAGCAAGCCCTCGGTCTGCCCGAAGACGGCACCGACGACGTCGCTTCGCTCCACGACGCCGTCGGCCGCGATCGATGCGTGAATGAGGTATTTGGCTGTGTCGTCCATTGATGATCCCCTCGGCGGGGTGATGATGATGATGGTTCCATGGGGCGACCCATGTACGCCTATATACTTTTCGGGCGGGCGGGAAATACCTGTCGTAGTTCGCACTGCTCGGCCCCGGTCGATACGACCGCGACCGGTTCGTACATGTCGGTCGCACTCGACCGGTCCGGTACGGATGGGTTCCCCGCCGGATCGCCCGATCGGCACGGCCGTCGTCACGGCCGGTCTGCTCGCCGTGATCGGCGCCAACCTCCTCCCGCTGATCGGCGTCCTCGCCTGGGGGTGGAACCTCACGTCGTTGCTGGTCGTCTACTGGGTCGAAGCGTTCACGACGGTCCTCCTGGCAGCCCTGAAGGCGCTTTTCGCCGAGCGCGGATCCCCCTCGGTCCCCGTCGGGATCGAACCCTTACACGAACTCCGGGCGAAACGCGGTGGCTGGCGGCTCCGGGACGGGTGGCCGCCGATCTACCCCCGGAACGTCCCGTTCGCGCTGTCGATCCTCGGGGTCTGGGTCGCGACCGTGGTTCCCCTCACGTACCTCTATCTGTCCTGGGTCTCCCCGACGGCCGCCCTCTCGCCGTCGCTCGGACTCGGCATCGTGGCTCTGCTCGTGGCCCAGGCGTCGTCGTTCGTCTCCGAGTACGTCGGCGACGAACGGTACCGGGACGTCTCCGCCCAGGAGGTCCTGCGGACGCCGGCACTGTTGGGGCTGGTGATCGTCACGCTCGGCTGGCTGGGCACCGGCGGCCGCGCGGGCGGCCTCGTCGTCCTCGCCGGCATCGTCCTCGCGAAGACCGGCGTCTCCGCGTACCGCTTCTACGCCGACCGCGTCGGGCGGCCGATCCTGCACCTCACCGAGCGGTTCGGCGCCGACGCGGCGTTCAGCGAGCCACCGCCGGAACTCGACGTCCCCGACGCCGACGTCGGCGCGAGGGTCGCCGCCGACCGCCGGTCGGTCCTGCTCGGGAGCGTCGGCGCCATCGGCTTCGGCTTCGCAAACCGCGTCGGTTTCGGCGTCCTCGCGGCGTTCGGCTTCGCGCTCCTCGTCCGCGACCCCTCGCTGATCGCCGTGACCGGTCTCGCCGTCCTCGCCGTCGTCGCCGCCCGAGTACTCAGCTACTACCTCCGGTACGGCACCGTCGAGTACCGGCGCCGTGGCGACGCGCTCGTCGCCTACGACCGCCTCCTCGATGCGCCACAGTGGATCGTCCCCGTCGAACCGACGATGGACGTGTCGGTGCGAAACGCCATCGCCGACCGACTGCTCGGGACGGGCACGCTCACCGTCTCGGGCGTCGACTCGGTCGACCGGGACGAGGTCCGCCTGGGACCAGTCCGCGACGTCGACCGTGCGGTCGAGCGACTCGACCTGCCGGTGGAGCGGACGGCCCGACCGGATCGCGACCCGGCCGCCATCGTCGCCTGCGTGGTTCTGGCCCTCCTCTTTCTCGCCGTCCCCGCCGGCCTCTTTCTCACGCCCCGGGTCGAGACGTCGACGGCGGTCGGGGTGTCCGTCGCCTTCGGTCCCTTCTTCCTGTTGCTGGTCGGCGTCCTCGTCTGGGCCGCGCTCTCGCGGATCTGAGCGGGGCGGCGTCGACTGCGTTCGAACCAACGGTTATCCGGCCCTCGCCCGTATCGGGCCCCCATGGCACACGTCGAACGACTGCGATGCTATCCGGTCAAGGGACTCGACGGGATGTCGATCGAATCGGCACGGATCACCGAGGCCGGGACGGTCGCCGGCGACCGCGAGTACGCCATGTGTGACCCCACGGCGGGCGCCATCGAGACCGGGGAGCAGATGCAGACGCTCGCGTACAACGGCAAGCAGACCGACCGCATCCACGCCCTGCGGACGACGTTCGATCCCGAGACGAGCACACTGACCGTCGCCCCCGCGGACGGCGAACGACGGCGCTTCGACCTCTCGGCCGACGACGGCCGGGCGGCCGCGAGCGAGTGGTTCGGCGAGTTCGTCGGCGAACCGGTCGACTTCCGCCGCCGCGAACCGCCGTCGTTCGTCGACCGCCCCGACGCCGGTCCCTCGGTGATCAGCACCGCCACGCTGGAGGAGGTGGCGTCCTGGTTCGACGACATGACCGTCGAGGGCGCCCGCCGACGCCTCCGCGCCAACGTCGAAGTCGGGGGCGTGCCGGCGTTCTGGGAGGATCGGTTCGTCGGTGAGCGTCGCTCACCAGGCTCCCGGACGCCGTCCGGGAACGTCGGCGAGGGGGCGCCCGCGTTCGCCGTCGGCGCGGGCGACGACGCGGTCCGGTTCGAGGGGGCCGAGCCCTGCGCCCGGTGTGTCGTCCCCAGCCGCGACCCCGAGACGGGCGACCCGCTGCCCGAGTTCCGCGAGCGCTTCGTCGAGCGCCGGGAGGCGACCTTTCCGGAGTGGGCCGACCGCGACGCCTTCCCGCATCTCTACACGGTGATGCTCATCTCGCAAGTGCCCGAGGCGTCGCGGGGGCGGTCGATTTCGGTGGGGGACGCAGTGGCAGTGCGGGACTGAGCGGAGACGCCCAGTCGTGCTCCGTGGGGAGACCAGTGTGGCGTCGCCGTCGGACCGGGCGCGACGGGATATATAACGGTCCCGGCTCACTACCCGATATATGCAGACCCACATCATCCCGGTCGGCTTCGACTACGACCGGCTGATCGCGCCGCTGATCCGCGACCAGTTCGACGTGGATCGGGTGATCCTGCTGGAGGGGGCGGTGGGGAGCGAGGCCAACGTGGAGTACTCGCGGAACATCTCGGCCAAACTGGAGCAGGACTTCCGCAACCTGCTCGGTGCGGAGACGCGGCGGGTCGTCATCGAGGACGTGTACGACTACGACGCCGCCTTCGAGGACGCGTTCGACCTCATCAACGACCAGTTGGACGAGGGCGCCCCGGACGGCGAGGTGTGGGTCAACGTGAGTTCGATGCCCCGGCCGGTGAGTTTCGCGTTCGCCACCGCCGCCCACTCCATCACCCTCGAGCGGCAGGCGGACCGCGACCGCATCCACACCTACTACACCGCGCCCGAGAAGTATCTGGAGACCGAACTCGCGGAGGAGTTGCGCGCGAACCGTGACCTGCTGACCGACCTCCTCGAGGGCGACGTGGACGAGACGCGCATCCGCGAGCGCCTCGACGGCACGGCCGAACTGCTCGACGAGTTCGACGAGCGCGGGACCACCATCGGCGCCAAACGCATCGGCGACAACCACATCGTCGAACTCCCGGTCGCCTCGTTCTCGAACGTCAAGCCCTTCGAGGAGGTGATCCTGTTCGAACTCGGCGAACACGGTGAGTTCGAGTCCGTCTCGGAACTCGCCGAAGCCCTCGCGGCCGAACTCGGCGAAGAGTACACCGACAGCTTCCGGTCGAAGGTCATCTACAACGTCGACCGTCTCGGCCCCGGAGGGAAAGGCTACATCGAACAGGAGGAACACGGCAAGTCGTATCGGACGCGCCTCTCCCGCATCGGCGAACTCTGGGTGCGCGCCCACGCCGATCGGGAGGACGTGCCGGTCGTCGACTAGAAGTCGAGGCCCTGCGGCGCCGCACTCGGCACGAGCGGACTCCCCGGCAGATTCGGGGGAAGGTCGGGCAGGTTGTAGCCGCCGGGCGCCACGTCGTTCGGCGCGTCGGGGTAGAACGTCGCCGCGAGCGTCTGGATGTGATCCCGACCCACGTCGAGTTCGAACTGGCCGCCGCCGTACAGCGTCACGTCCCGTTCGCGGGCGTACTCGATGGTCTCCAGAACGGATTCGACGGTGCCGAAACGCGAGGGTTTGACGTTGAGCCACCGGGGCTCGAACGGCAGGTCGCGCACGCTCTCGATGCCGGTGATGGGGGCATCCCACGAAATCCGGTCCCGCACGGCCTCGACGAGGTCCCGCGTCTCGTCGGTGAGCGCCGGGTCCTCGATCACGGCGTCGGGAACGCCCTCGATCACGCGCTCGTAGAGGTCGGCGTCGGGGGGCTGATCGACCGTCGTCCCGACGTAGTGGCCCTTCAGGTCGAGCAGGCGGACCGCCCCGGTGTCGGCGAGAGTGGCGACGAGGTCGTCGTCCCAGTCGCTCGTCGGATCGAGTTTCAGACCGAGGTCGGGGTGCCGGCCGAGGATCGCCTCGACACGGTCGGCCGTCGGCGGGTCGCCGAGGCGGGTGCTGACGACGAACTCGACCGGGTCGCGGTCGCGGCCCAGCGCCGACGCCAGATCGGTGTCGGCCTGTCGGAGCGCGAGGTCGAGGGCCGCGCTCTCGACGCCCCAGCGGCGGTAGTGGTGGGCCGAGGGCTGTTCGGGGTCCTTCGTGGGGAAGAGGTCGACGCCGTCCAGCGCGGCCGAGAACTCGTCGAACGTGAACTCGCCGGTGGGGACGAGCGAGTCGGTGTCGGCGAGGGCGTCGTGATCCTCACGGTCGTAGGTCACGTCCTCGCCGCGGCCAACCGAACCGTCGCCGTGGAGTTCGAAGACGGTCGTCGCGCGGGTGAAGCCGCTGGAGGTGTCGCGCTCGTGGCGGGTGCGCGTCTCGTCGTCGATACGGAGCGGGAGATCCGCGAGGCGGTCGTAGAGAGGCATGGGGTCGATAGGTCGTCAGGTGGAATAACCGTGTGGCTCGGCACCGATGCCGTTATCGACGCCGCCCCCGTTCGTATCGACGAGATGGACGTTTTCGCGCACCGGGGCGGACGGACGACCCGCGGCCGCGGGGAAGGGCGTCGCTGATGGCCCGCATCGCCCTCGTGTACGGGACGACCGAAGGCCAGACCGCGACCATCGCGGAGCGGATGGCCGACGTACTCGCACGGACGGGGCACGGCCCGACGCTGTTCCACGCCGAACACCTCCCCGCGGACTTCACGCTCGCCGAGTACGACGCCGTCGTCGTCGGCGCGTCGGTCCACGTGGGGTCGCATCAGGAGTACGTCACCCGCTTCGTCGCCGATCACGTCGACGACCTGAACCGCCTCCCCTCCGCGTTCTTCTCGGTGAGCCTCACGGCCGCGGAGGGGAGCGACGAGGCGTGGGCGACGGCGCGGTCGCTCCTCGAAGACTTCCTCGTGGAGACGGGGTGGGAGCCGGACGCGACGGCCGTCGTCCCCGGTGCGCTCAGATACAGCCAGTACGGGACGCTCAAGCGGTTCGTGATGAAACGCATCGCGAAGCGGGCTGGCGGCGGCACCGACACCAGCCGAGACTACGAGTACACCGACTGGGACGAGGTGAAGTCGTTCGCCGCAGCGTTCGGGGACGCGCTGGACGATAGTAGCAATTGAAAGTCATCACACAGCCGATCGCAGGGCGGCGTACGATCGGCTGTGCAAACAGTGTCAATCGCGACTACACCGCGCTTCCAGTTTCTTCACCCGCGTCGCGAGCGTCAGAAACGTCGCCGTGAGCGTCAGGACGACGGCGAAGGCGGCCGCGAGTTCGTGGGTCGGCGAGAGGTGGGTGATCGTCCCGTCGACGACCCGCTGGCCCGGCAGCAGGGTGTGGTGGGGCGTCCCGAGGAGGGGGACGAAGTAGTCGACCAGGTCGTTCAGGCCGTACCACGCGACGGCGACGGCGACGGCGCCGACGGAGAAGTCGCTGTAGCGGTGGATGATGAACGCCTCGACGACCATCATGAGGTGGCTCCCGAGGAGGAAGGCGTACATGGGCAGCGGCGTGGTGGCGAGGAAGCCGTCCGCGAAGGCGACGAGGACAAAGGGCGTCCAGAGGCCGAGTTTCCAGCAGCCGAAGAAGGCCAGCGCGTTCACCGTCTCGTTCGAGCGCCCGAGTTTCCAGAGGGCGAGCGACAGGGCGATAAAGAGCGTGGCGACGGGGCTGTCGGGGACGAGCGGCCAGACGGCGAGCGGTTCGGCCGCGAACTGGAAGCGGTAGTACCAGAAGCCGAAGGCGGTGCCGACGAGGTTGGTGGCGACGACGGCCCACGCGATCGAGAGGCCGAGGTTCTCGACCGGTCGCGGCAGGGGTGCGAGCCACCGGGGGAGCGGGTCGGGGTCAGGGAGACCATCGCCATCGACGAGCGCGGCGATTCGGCCCACCACCGACTCCGGACCGGAGTTCATTGCCCGATGGTAGACGCGGGCCGATAAATCGGTGACGATGGCAATATCGACCGAAAGCCCGGCGTTAAGTAGGTCCCTCCGTAACGGGGGGTATGACCGATCTCGAAGAGCTTCGGCGCGGTACGGATCTGGTGAAACGCGGCTTCGCGCGGATGCAGCAAGGCGGTGTCATCATGGACGTGGTCAACGCCGAACAGGCCCGCATCGCGGAGGACTGCGGCGCCGTCGCGGTGATGAGCCTCGAAGCCGTCCCCGCCGACATCCGCAAGCGGGGTGGCGTCGCCCGGATGGCCGACCCCGCGGCGCTGACCGAGATTCTGGACGAAGTGTCGATCCCCGTGATGGGGAAGGCGCGCATCGGCCACCGGAAGGAGGCCGAGATTCTGGAGGCCAAAGGCGCGGATATGATCGACGAGAGCGAGGTGCTCACCCCCGCCGACGACGACTACCACATCGACAAGCGGGAGTTCACCGCCCCCTTCGTCTGTGGCGCCCGCAATTTGGGGGAAGCGCTCCGCCGCATCGACGAGGGCGCGGCGATGATCCGCACCAAAGGCGAGGCGGGCACCGGCGACGTGAATCAGGCGGTGACCCACCAGCGCGCGATCAAGGGCGCGATCCGGAAACTGGCGGGGATGGCCTACGAGGAGCGCGAGCGCTGGGCCCGCGAACACGGCGCTCCCCGCGAACTGGTCCACGAGACGGCGGAGATGGGCCGCCTGCCGGTCGTCAACTTCGCCGCCGGCGGCATCGCGACGCCCGCGGACGCGGCGCTCATGATGCACCACGGCTGTGACGGCATCTTCGTCGGCTCCGGCATCTTCGGCGCGGAGAACCCGGCGGCGATGGGGACGGCCATCGTCGAGGCGGTCAACAACTGGGACGACCCCGACCGCCTCGCGGAGATCGCGACCAACGTCGGCAGGGGCATGAAGGGACAGTCCAACGCCGACATGGCCGAGGAGGAGAAGCTACAGGGCCGGGGCGTCTGACCCCGCCGTCGCGCTCTCAGACCGACCCGCCGTCGCGCTCTCAGACCGACCCGTCGTCGCTCGACCGCCACCGGGCGGCCGGGAAGACGATCGAGACCACGGTGCCGCTCGGGTCGTTGTCCTCGATTTCGATCGATCCGCCGATCGGCGTCACGAGCCACTTCACGATCCACAGCCCCAAGCCACTCCCGTGTTTGAGGGGCCGTTCCTCGCCCTCGACGATCACCTCCCGCTCCATCTCGGGAATGCCGTCGCCCCGGTCGGCGACGCCGAGTCGGATCGTGCCGTCGGGGCGCTCGGCCACGCGCAGGGTCACGGTCGGGGCGTCGTCCGTCGCGTGTTCGAAGGCGTTGTCGACGAGTTCGTCGACGGCGGCGCGAACCGCGCGGGGATTGGCGAGAACGACGACGTTCGAGCCCTCGACGCGCACGGTCGCCGTCGGATGCGCGTCGCGATACGCCGCGGCGACGCGCTCCAGGAGCGGCCGAATCTCGACGGGCTTGACGTCGCGGATCTGCTCGTAGATGCGGTCGAACGTGCGCGCCCGCTCCGACGTTTCGAGCAGTTTCTCGCCGGCGGAGACGATGTGACGGGCGTCGGACCCGACCCGATCGAGTAGCGCCGCGTCGTCGGCGTCGGCGTTCGCCCCGTCGACCGCCTGCGCGATCGCCTCCGCGTGGCCGATCACCACGTTGAGTCCGTTCCGCAGGTTGTGACGGAGCACCCGGTTGAACACCATCAACTGCTGCCGGCGCGTCTTCCGCTCGGTGATGTCCTGAATCGTGCCCCGGAGAACGGGCGTGCCGTCGCCGACGACGGGTTGCCCCGTCGTCCGGACGATGCGAGTGGTGCCGTCGGCGGTGACGAGGCGTGCCTCCACGTCGTACGGGAGGTCCCACTCAAGCGCCCGCTCGACGAACGTCCGAATCTTGCTACGGTCGTCGGGGTGGTAGAACGATAGCGCCTCGTCGAGGGTCGGGTCGTAGTCGAGATCCACCCCGTGGATCCGGCGGGTGCCGGCGGTCCAGCGGAGTTCCTCCGCCTCGAGATCGAGTTCCCACCCGCCGACGTCGGCCGTCTCCTCGGTTCGGGCCGACAGGTCCTGACTTCGTTCGAGCGCTATCTCGTGTTGCTTGCGCTCGGTGATGTCCGTCTGGATCGCGACGAAGTGGGTGCTGGTTCCGTCCTCGGCGCTCCCGATGGGGGCGATGGTCTGGTTGGCGATGTAGACGCCCCCGTCGGCCCGGCGGTTCACGATCTCCTCCTGCCAGACCTCGCCGGCGAGGATGGTCCGCCAGAGTCGACGGAAGTAGTCCACGTCGTGGTGGCCGGAGTTGAGGAGGTCCGGCGTGTGGCCGAGAGCGTCGGCCGCGTCGTAGCCGGTCACCTCCTCGAACGCCGGGTTCACGTAGATGATCCGCCCGTCGAAGTCGGTGATGAAGATGGCGTGACCCGCCGCCTCGACGGCGCGTTCGAACCACGTCGGATCGAGCCCTCGGCTCGACGCGTCTCCGTGATCGCGGGCGCGGTGAGCCGAGCCGGAGGGTGGTTCTCGACCGTCGCTCATCTGCGGCAGCGTTCACGCCGGAGAAGTATAGCTCGCTCGGACGCCGCCAGTAGCTGGGAATTGCCTCCCTCGGGGCCGACGGTCGCGCTCCCGGACGCGTTCAGTCCGAGTACAGCGTCGCGCCGCGCCCGATCCTCGTCTGGTAGGCCCGGGCGTCGACGCCCGCGTCCTCGAACCCGTCGACCATGGCCGCCGCGATGTCCTGTCGATCCTCGGCGTAACAGGCCGCGAGGACGCCGGGGCCGGCGCCGCTGACGGTGACGCCCGTCGCCCCGGCGTCGAGCGCCGCCTCGCGCACCAGATCGTAGCCGGAGATGAGGTCGGCGCGGGCGGGCGTGACGAGGCGGTCGTGCATCCCCTTACCGACCAGTCGCGGGTCGTCCCGACACATACCGGTCGTCAGCGTGGCCGCGCGGCCGACGGTGTAGATCAACTGTTCCATCGTCGCGCCCGCGGGCACTACGTCGCGCGCGTCACGCGTCGAGACGGCAATTTCCGGCAGACAGGCCACGAGCGGGATGTCGGCGTCGACCATCGTCACGTCCCGGCCGGTCGCGACGGTGAACCCGCCCAGCAGGGCGGGCGCGACGTTGTCGAGGTGGACCTCGCCGGAGACGGTCGCTTCGCCCTTCCCCGCGATGGGGACGAGGTCCCGCCGCGAGAGGCCGCGGTCGTAGAGTTCGTTGAGCGCGAGCGCCGCGGCGGCGGCGCTGGCACCGGAGGAACCGAGACCCGAGGAGGGGCGAATCCCCTTGTCGATCCGGATGTGTGCCGGGGCGTCGAGCGCCTCGGCGACCGCGCCGACGGTGTTGGCGTCGGGGTCTTCGGGGATGAACTCGCTCCCGTACCCCGTCACGTCGATGGTCGTCCGATCGGCCTTCTCGACGCGGACGACGTCCGCCGGCCGGTCGAGGGCCGCGCCGAACACGTCGAACCCGCTCCCGAGGTTCGCACTCGTGGCCGGAGCCCTGACCGTAACCATGCCCCGGGATTGCGCGAGTCGGGTCAAAAACCTGCCGAAGGTTCCAGGCCCGAAAGCTGTCAACGGTCGAATACGACCGCGCGCCGGGCCCAACCTATAGGCCGCTGGCCGCGTCGGGGTGTCGTATGAGTCTTTCCGGCGGGGCGACGGCGGCCGTCGAGCGCCCCCGACGCGCCGTCGCGACGGTGGTGTTCGTCGTCTTTCTCGACCTCGTGGGCTTCGGCATCGTCATCCCCATCCTCCCCTACTACGTCCGGAGTTTCGGCGTCGGCGACGTGTTCATCGGCCTGCTGGCGGCGACCTACTCGCTGACGCAGTTTCTCGCCGCGCCGGCGCTCGGTCGCGCCTCGGACCGCTGGGGGCGCCGCCCGGTCGTCACGCTGTCGCTCGCTGGGAGCGCCGTCGCGTGGGTGGTGTTCGGCCTCGGCGACGGCGTCGGCGACACGGCCGGACCGGCCGTCGGCGTCGCGACGCTGTTCGCCGCCCGCGCCCTCGCCGGGGCGATGGGTGGCAACATCGCCGCCGCGCAGGCGTACGTCGCGGACGTGACGGCCCCCGACGAGCGGGCGGGCGCCCTCGGCCTGGTCGGCGCGTCGTTCAGCCTCGGGTTCATCTTCGGCCCGGCCATCGGCGGCGCGCTGGCGAGCGAGACGGCCGTGCGCGCGGCGGCCAGCCTCCCGATCCCCGCGACGCGGTTCTCGCTCCCCGCGTTCGGCGCGGCGGCGATGAGCCTCGTCGCCCTCGGCGTCGCACTCGTCGCGCTCGACGAACCCGACCGCCACCGGACGATCGGTGCGCGGTCGACGCTCGTCGGGGACTTCGCGACCGCGCTCCGCGACCCCGCACTCCGCGGCCTCGTTTTCGCCTTTTTCCTCGTCTCCGTCGCCTTCGCGGGCGTGCAGGTCATGTTCATCCCCTTCGTCGCCGACGCGAGTGCGTACGGGTTCGACGCCTCGGCCGCCGCTCTCCTGCTCACCTACGTCGGCGTCCTCGGCGCGGTGAACCAGGGCGTGCTCGTCGGCCGCCTCGCCGAACGGTTCGGGTCGGCACGGCTCGCCGTCGTCGGTGCGGGCATCCTCCTCGCCGCGCTGGCCGCCCTGCCGTTCGCACCGGAACTCGGGAGCGTGCTCCCCGCGCCCGGCGGGCCGACGTGGCTCACCCGCGAACTCGTCGCGCTACTCGCCGTGCTCGGCCTGCTCTCGTTCGGCAACGGCCTCCTGAACCCGTCGCTGGCGACGCTCGTGTCGGCGAGTGCGAGCGGGGACCGGCAGGGCACTGCCTTCGGCGTCACACAGGGTGCGGGGAGCCTCGGTCGAACCGTTGGCCCGCCGGTCGCGGCGGCGCTGTACGCGCTCGTCTACTGGTCGCCGTTCGTCGCCGGTGCGGTGCTGGTCCTGCCGGTCATCGCGTTGCTGGTCGGAATCGCACGCGACGGAGAAACGAGCGGCGGTTAGTCCGACGCGGCGACCGCGGTGTCGGTCGACACGAGATCGAGCACCTCGTCGAAGAAGTCGAGCGAGTCGTGCGGGCCGGGGTTGGCCTCGGGGTGGTACTGGCGCGTGATGACGCCGAGTTCGTCGTTTTCGAGCCCTTCCGCGGTGCCGTCGTTGACGTTCACCTGCGTCACGTCGAGTTGGTCGCCGGGGTCGCCGACGGTGTAGCCGTGGTTCTGGGTGGTCATGACGACGCGGCCGGAGTCCAGGTCACGAACCGGCTGGTTGACGCCGCGGTGGCCGAAGGCCATCTTCTCCGTGCTCCCGCCGAGGGCGTTGGCGACGACCTGCTGGCCGAGACAGATACCGGCCACGGGGAGGTCGCCGATGTAGTCGTCGACCAGCGCTTCGGCGGCCTCGAAGTTCTCGGGGTCGCCAGGGCCGTTCGAGATGAAGAGGAGGTCGGGGTCGACGGCCTCGACGTCGGCACGGGTCGCGTCGTACGGCAGGACGTGAACGGTCGCGTCGCGTTCGAGCAGCGAGTCGACGATCGAGCCTTTGGCGCCACAGTCGATCAGGGCGACCGTCGCGGCCGACCCGCCCTCGTAGACGACGGGGTCAGCGGCGCTCACCTGCGCACCGATGTCCGTGTGCTCGCTCATGCCCTTGCAGGCGGCGAGTTCCTCCTTCGCCGCCTCGGGCGTCGCGTCGGGCCCAACGGCGATGCCACACTTCATCGCCCCCTCCTCGCGGATCGAGGTGACGAGGTCGCGCGTGTCGAGATGGTCGATGGCGGGCACGTCCTCCTCGTCCAGCCAGTCGACGATCTCCTCGGTGAACTCGCGGGCGATGGCGGCGCGAGGGTGAATCCGGTCGGATTCGAATCGCTCGGATCGGACGCCGTAGTTGCCGATCAGTGGATAGGAGAACGTGAGCACCTGTTCCTCGTAGGACGGATCGGTCAGACTCTCTTCGTATCCGGTGTACGCGGTCGTGAAGACCAGTTCGCCACGCGTCCGACCCGAAACACGGCCGCGCGCCTCGACGACGCGGCCGTCCTCCAGGGCAAGGTAGGCGTCCGACATTACGAGATACACAGTAATCCGCGGCCATTAAGCCTTCCTTTCGAAGCTGAGTTACGAATTTCGTAATCGGTAAGTCGCTTCCGTCGGTACACGAGGTATGGACGAGCTGGACCGGCGGATTCTGGGGATCCTCCGGCGGGACTCGCGGACGCCGTACACGGAGATCGCCGACACCGTCGGCACGTCGGAGGGGACGGTCCGCAACCGGGTCGAACGCCTCGTCGACGAGGGGATCATCGAGCGGTTCACCGTCGCAACGCGGACGGGAAACGTAAAGGCCATGATCGAGGTGTCGGTCGCCGTCGACGTGGACACGACCGACGTGTCCGCGCGGATGGCCGAGTGGAACGAGGTCGACTTCGTCTGGCAGGTCTCCGGCGAGGCCGACATCGTCATGGTGGTCGACGCGGCCGACACGGGGGCCGTGAACGACCTCATCACGAAAGCCCGTGATCTGGACGAGGTGCAGAACACGAAGACGCGGCTGATTCTGGACGAGCGGCTGGGGTAAACCGTCATCGGTAAACCGACGCCAGCAGACATACGAGCATGAGCGACTCCGACGTACTCGATGCCGACCTCTACCGACGAACCAAGGCGCTGCTCGAACCCGGCGACATCGACCTCGCGGGCGCTATCGTCCACACCGACCTCTCGGGGCAGGAGGATCTGGAGATGCACGAGTTGACGGTCGAACTCAACGAAGTGATCGCCGCGCACGCCGGGAAGGGCGAGGCGTACATCTACGCCGGCAACGACGACCCCGACTTCTCGTCGAACCAGTTCCAGGGCCGAGCCGTCGAGGACGACGCGTTCGTCTGGGAGTGCCAGCAGCTCCTCCGGAACGGCACCTTCGACATCGTGTTCTACTACCAGGCGGACCTCGATCAGGACGCGCTGGTCGAGGCGATCCGGGACCGGGGGTACGAGGTGACGAGTGTCGTCCTCGACGCCGACGACGAGATGGAAGTCGAAGGCTAGAGTAGCGTTTGAAACTGTTTGCACACCTGATCGCGAGACTGCAGCCGATCAGATGTTCGATGACTTTCAAACGCTACTATAACGAAGCCGACCATCGACGCCGACGAGGCCCGCCGCCAACTCGGCGACTGGCGCCGACAGTTCGTACGCCGGGGTCGTGATCCGAACCGGGTCGTCGTCGGTCACGTCGGCGAAGCGGACGTTGAGCGCGTAGGAGCCGTCGTCGGCGATGGGGGTGACCTCGCGCTGGCCGGTGTCGTCGTGACGCGCCCACGCCAACTCGCCGGCGAAGGACGGGTCGGTCCGTCCCTCGACGACGCGGAGCGGCGGTTCGTAGTCGGGGCGCCCACCGGCGACCGGATACCCCTCGTCCTGCCACGCCCAGAAGCCGTCGTCGAGGGCGACGACGTTCTCGTAGCCCGCGTCGACGAGCGCTGCCGCCCGCATCGAGGAGAGGTGGTGCGGACAGCCACAGTACGTGACGACGAGCGTGTCGGCGTCCCAGTCGGCGACGGGGTCGTCCTGCTCCTGTCCGTAGCGGGCGGGGCTCCAGACGGCACCCTCGATGTGGGACTGCACGTAGGCGGCCTGAGACCGCGCGTCGGCGAAGCGCGCGCGATCCGACTCGTACCAGTCGTACACGTCGGCGATGGGGGCGAGCGGCACCGACTGGCCGTCGACGCTGATCGTCTCGTAGCCGTCGAGGTTCGAGGCACTGCCGCTACCGCCGCCGAGACAGCCGGTGACGCCGCCGAGGGCCGCGCCCGCGCTCGCGAGGACCGTACGTCGGGAGAGCATATCGCCGGTACGAAACGGACGCTCATGAGGCTTCCGCAGGGCTCGAGTCGGCGAGTTTTCAACTGTCGAGAGACGACGAGACGTTTAAGCCCCCACATCGAGGAGGGAGGCGTATGCAACGAATTCGGGGGTGCTGCCGATCGCTTGCATCGGCGGCATCGCGGCGCTCGCCTCCGTCCGGCGCGAGCGGCGGCGCGTCGTGGAGGCGCCATTGGAAGAGTTTAGGTAGGACGGGCGCAAAGGGCGACGCGAAACGGAGAGCATGACGGACGTGTCTCGAGGGAACCCACGATGACGACGGGCGTGATTCGGGGAGTGACGGTCTCCCACCAGCGAGCGACCGTCGACGAAATCGAGTCGGCGGCCGCCGCGGACGACGAAACCGCCGTCCGCGACCTGCTGGTGCGCGAGGGCGTCGATGAGGCGTTCGCCTTGCAGACCTGCAATCGGGCCGAGGCGTACGTCGTCACGGAGTCGGCCGCCGACGGCCAGGCGGCGCTCGACGACTTCGCCCCCGACGTTCGCGACGGCGCGGTTCGCGAGATGGACCACGAGACGAGCCTGCGACACCTGATGCGGGTCGCCGCAGGGCTGGAGTCGCTCGTCCTCGGCGAGGATCAGATCATCGGCCAGCTCCGCACGGCGTTCGAGACGGCGCGGGGCGTCGGCGGCATCGGCCCGATGCTCGATCCCGCGATCACGAAAGCGATCCACGTGGGTGAACGGGCCCGGACCGAGACGACGATCAACGAGGGCGTGGTGTCGCTGGGAAGCGCAGCCGTCGAACTCGCCGGACAGGAACTCGACCTCGACGGGGCGACGGCGCTGGTCGTCGGCGCCGGCGAGATGGGCCGCCTCGCCGCGCAGGCGTTCGACGACACGGGCGTCTCGCGGCTCGTCGTCGCCAACCGGACGGTGCCGAACGCCGCCCTCCTCGCCGACGAGGTGGCGACGACAGCGACGGCCGTCCCGCTCGACGCCACCGACGACGCCGCCCAAGGGGCGGACGTGCTCGTCACCGCCACCGACAGTCCCGACCCCGTTCTCGATCGGTCGGCACTCGACGGCGCCGGCTCGACGCTCGTCATCGACCTCGCACAGCCACGAGACGTGGATCCGGCGGTGAGCGACCTCGACAGTGTCGACGCCTACGACATCGACTCGCTAGAGGCGATCACCGACGAGACGCGGGCCCAGCGCCGCGAGGCCGCCGCGAGCGTCGAAGCGATGATTCAAGAGGAGTTCGACCGCCTGCTCGACTCGTTCAAGCGCCGGCAGGCCGACGAGGCCATCAGCGCGATGTACGAGAGCGCCGAGATGGTCAAAGAGCGGGAACTCCGCACCGCCGTCTCCCGGCTGGAGGCCCAGGGCGAGTTGACCGAGGAGCAGCGTGAGACGGTGGCGTCGCTGGCGGACGCGCTCGTCGGGAAGTTGCTCGCGGCGCCGACCAAGAGCCTCCGCGACGCCGCCGCGGAAGACGACTGGACGACCATCCAGACGGCACTCGGCCTGTTCGACCCCGAATTCGGCGGCGACGACCCGACGCCAGCGACGGCCGAGCGTCCCCGCGAATCGCTGGACGACGCCGACGACATCCCCCAACACGTGCTCGACCGTCTCGGCGACGAGTGAGCGTAGCGGTGGTCCGGCGGTGCGCCGAATCGTGCTGGCGAACGGCCGGCTGCGACGTACGACGACCAGTCTCGGACGGACCCAGTCCCAACCATTATTCTTCGCGCGGCCGATCCGCCGGTATGACCAACTTGCTCGACGACGACGAAATCGAACGACAGCTACCCGACGAGTGGGATCGTGAGGGGGACGAAATCGTCCGCGTCTACCCGTTCGACAACTACCTCGACGGCGTCACTTTCGCCACTCGCGTCGCGGAAGTCGCCGACGAGGAGTTCCACCACCCCGAGATCCGCATCCGCTACGACGAGGTGGAGGTACGCCTGACGAACCATGAGGCGGGCGGCATCACCGACACGGACGTTCGGCTGGCCGCGCTGTTCGACGACGAGCGCTGATGGACGCGGCGTACGTCTTCCGGGTCACGTTCGGTCTGGACGCGCCGACGGTCCACGTCGACCCCGAGCGGTTCGAGACGGTCGTCCGAAAACCCGCCGCGGAACCGGGGACCGACGGGTGGCGGTTCTTCGAGACGGCGCTCTGGCGCGGTGAAGTGACCAACGAGGCCCACGCCCGGTCGCTGGCCGAGGACTGGCTCTCGGTTCCGGTGGCGTCGGTGACGTTCAGCGAACTGGTCGCCGACGAGGCGTCTCTCGACGCGCTCCGGGACGCCATCGCGGCGTCGGACGCGTTCGACGACGACCCGCAGGCGGTGCTGCACGCGCATCTGGGGAGTTCGATCCGGGTCGAGTGAGTCTCGGGCGCGAGACGCGGGGCAGAAGGCACTTGTTCGAGCCCCACCTACGGGAACATGAATGGTCGCACACGCCTACGATTTCTGGCTGTTCGACCTCGACGGGACGCTCGTGGACGTCGACCCCGACTACGCGGACGCGGTGTTCGAACGGGTCGGGGACCGACTCGGCCGATCCTTCTCGGATCGTGAAGTCGAAGTCCTCTGGCACGGCCTGTCGGGGGAGCGAACCCCACAGCTCCGGGAGTGGGGGATCGACCCCGAGACGTTCTGGGCGGCGCTCCACGAAGCGGAGGACCCGGAGGCCCGCGCGGCGGCGACGTATCTCCACGAGGACGCCGAGTTCGTGGCCGGCCTCGACCGGCCCGTGGGGCTGGTCACCCACTGTCAGGAGTATCTGGTCGAGCCGGTGCTCGACCATCTCGACATCCGGGACTGGTTCGATACGGTCGTCTCCTGTACCCACGAGGTCGGGTGGAAGCCCGATCCCGCCCCAGTGTATCTCGCCATGTCGGACCTCGGGGTCGACGACGCGGCGGCGGGCGTCCTCGCGGGCGACGGGCCGAACGACATCGGGGCGGCGTGGAACGCCGGCCTCGACGGCGTCCACGTCGAACGCCACGGCCCGTACCGTCGGGGACGCTGCGTGCTCGGCGACTACCGCGTGCGCTCGCTCGACGAACTCCGGACGAAGCGGATAGCGAGCGACTAGTCCGAGCGAACGAGCACGAGCCCGTCGCCGGTCACGGCGAGTTCGTGGTCGGCGTAGTAGAAGCGAACCTGCACGCCGTCGCGTCGCTCGCCGTTCGAGCGATAGCAGAGCGACGCGAGGGCGTCGGCGTCGATGGCCTCGTACAACGGCGGGAACTCCGCGGCGTCCCGGCCGGTGTACTCCTCGACGGCGGTGACGATAACCGTCGACAGTTCGTCCCGTTCGTCGGGCCGGTAGCGAGCGATCGGGACCCAGCCGTCGGTCGCGTCGTCGTCGCGGCCGTTACGCATCGTGGCGCGCGGTGCCACGTCGACGGACGGCGGTGCCGCGAGCGCCAGCACCTGGTCGAACAGCGTCTCGAACGGGTCTCCCGGTCCTTTCTGCACGTACTGCACGTCGGACGCCTCGATATCCGGGTCGAGGTCGGTACGAGTCATCGAGGTGAACAGGACGACCGACCGGTCGGGGAAGGCGTCCGCGGCGTGGGTGACGAACGGGTCGCCGTCGGCGGTCCGGAACGAGTCGCTGACGAGACAGTCGATATCTCGCGTCGACAGCAACTCCATCCCGGTGTCCGGATCGGACGTCGTCAGCCAGTCGAATCCGTCGCGAGCGCCGGCCCAGTCGCTCGACAGTTCGAGCACGTCCGGATCGTCGTCCACATGCAGGACGGTACACTGGGAAGGCACACCGACATATTGAGAAGTGGACTTACAAATACTCTCCGGCGGACGACGGTCGGAACCGACGACGAACAGTCAGTCTCAGGCGTCGAATCCGGCGAGCGACGCCGTCACGTCGTCGAGGCGGGCGTCGAGAACCGCCCGGAGCGACTCGACGCCCGGTTTGTCGGTCCGCTCGGGGTTCGCCAGCACGCGGACGGATTCGGTGCCGAGGGGGACGAAGTCACAGTCGAGGGCGTCGGCCGTCGCCCGGAGGCCGAGGCCGGCGGCTGCCGACCCTGCGAGCACTTTCCGCGCCGGGCTCTCGAACCCCTTGACCGTCAGTCCGTAGCCGTCGATGGCGTCGGTCAGGTCGGGGCGGTCGACGCCGCGGTCGACGGCGAGGGCGTCGAGTGCAGCGTCGAGACTGGCGCGCAGGCCGGCGTCGGTCGAGCGGTTGATAAAGCGCAGATCGCGGTCGACCAGATCGGCCAGCCCCTCGATGCCCTCCGGGTTGCCGGCGGGGACGACCAGCCCCCACTCGCGGGTCCAGCCGCCGATGTCGACCGCGTCCACCTCGCGGTCGGAGGGCCCGGAGACCACGGCCACGTCGGGGACGCCGTCTCGAAGGCGGCGACGACCCTGTCGGCTCCCCACGTCGAGATAGCGGGGGCGGTCGACGTGATCGAGGAGCCGCGAGAGCGCGGGATCGTCCTCGCCGACGCCGAGGAGGGTGGGCGCGCGCACGTCGGGCGAGAACAGCTGGACCGTCACCGCCTCGCCCTCGGCGAGGTACTCGGTGTCGGCGTCCACCTCGACGACGCCGTCGGCCTCGACCAGACTCGTCGTCGCCCCGCTCCCCTTGTCGACGGGGTAGACGAGGGTGTCGCCGTCGGCCGCGGGGTCGACAAGCCCCACCGGCATCAGGCGGGTGCGCCCCTCGCTGTACCGTTCCTGGACGGCCATCCGGCCCTCGACCGTCGCCGTCTGCGGGGCGGGCAGGCCGGCCGCCGATCGGATGGCCGGTGCGACGAACGTGCGGAAGATGGTGAGCGCCGACACCGGATAGCCAGGGAGACCGATGTACGCTGAGTCGTCGAGACGGCCGATCAGCATCGGCTTCCCCGGCTTGACCGAGACGCCGTGGAGCAGGAGTTCCCCTTCCTCCTCGATGACGCGGTAGATCACGTCGACGGCGCTGGCGGACGTGGATCCGGAGGAGAGGACGAGGTCACACTCGTCGGCGGCCTCGACGAGGAGGCGCTCCATCTCGTCGTAGTCGTCGCCGGCGTGAGGGTAGAGGACCGCCTCGCCGCCAGCCTCCTCGACGCCCGCGGCGATGGTGTACGAGTTGACGTCGTAGATCTGGCCGGCGTCGCTGTTCAGGTCCTCACCGGGGCGGACGAGTTCGTCGCCGGTGGAGACGATGCCCACCGTCGGCCGGCCGCGGACGGGCACCTCGTCGACGCCGAGCGCCGAGAGCAGGCCGATCTCCCGGGGCGTGAGCAGGGTGCCCGGGCCGAGTGCGCGCGATCCGGCGGCCACGTCCGCACCGGCGACCATCACGCGGTCGCCGGGGGCGACGGACGTGCGGATGGCGATGCCCCCGTCGACCTCGTCGGTGCGTTCGACCATCACGACGGCGTCGGCGCCGGGGGGCATCACCGCACCGGTCGAGATCTCGGCGCAGGTACCTTCGCGCACCTCCACGTCCGGTTCGGCGCCGGCGTGGACGGTGCCGATCCGATCGAGGACGGCGGGGTCGGCCTCGTCGGCGCCGAAGGTGTCGCGGG
>Ga0207718_100681_pt1 | contig 25673 bp, 22 predicted proteins | sample A23M2SouthBayCA_FD_187749 | JGI IMG/M metagenome (GOLD analysis project Ga0207718, IMG submission 187749) | Aerobic enrichment media microbial communities from Eden Landing Ponds, California, USA - A23 M2 (SPAdes) | ecosystem: Environmental > Aquatic > Marine > Unclassified | place: Emeryville... | reverse complement strand
TGGAGATTTTTGGCGTATGACTCCTGTAGGAAACGGTACTCATGAGTTCTATAAGTCGCGCAAGAAGTTAGCGACGCCGCTTAACCGCAGAAGTACAGGGCCGTCTCGACGGTGAATGGTCGGTAGCCACCGCCACAAATTTGGCCCCTGGTGGACTGGAAGGGCGAGGCGGGGTCGCGGGCCGGAGGCCGTAGTCGCCTCAGCGGCCCCTATCCGAGCGTAGCGAGGATATGTCGCTGAGCGACCGCGAGCCCGCCGAGGGCTTCCATCGCATGATCGTGAGTGCGGTTGCAGGATCTACAATTGCGGTTGCGGGTGCCGTACTGGCTCAGACTGTTACCTCTACACCCTCCAGTTATCGATTTGAATCGGCTGTCCCGTTCTTGTGAGGACTTCTCTGACACGCTGGAGATCGAACAGGGACGAAGCGACGCGTCACTCGGCGGTCAACACGTGCAACCGTTCGGCACCGTCGTCGCGGTCGCGGGTCGCCACGAGGAGTCCGCCGTCGACGACCACCGGAGCGTCGACGGGGCGGTCGAACCCCACCGTCCAGCAGCCGTCACCGCCGTCGAGGCCGAGCGCGTGAACCGAGCCGCCGTCTTCGCCGTCGAGCGCGACGTAGACGGTATCACGGTCGGCCACGGGGTCGGCGGCGACGGTCGCACCGACGGAGGTCGACCAGTCGAGACTCCCGTCGGTTCGCGAGCGAGCGAAGACCCGGTCCCCGGCCGCGACGACGACCCGGTCGGCCGTGACTGCCGTCCCGTGGTCGAGCTGTTGGGTGGCCCTCCACAGTTCGTCCCCGCCATCGGCCGCGAGGGCGGTCACACCCCCCTGTTGCAGGTCGCTCGTGAGATAGAGAGCGTCCCCGGCCCGCACGGGCGGGAACCCGGCCTCGGCTGCGACGCTCGTCCGCCAGGCGGTCGCTCCGTCGTCGGCGTCGAAGGCGAGGACGTCCGTCGTCATCTGGTCGCGTGGAGCGAGGAGGTAGACCGTCGACTCGTCGGCGGCGGGTGCGGCGATAGGCGACGTCCGAAGCGGCAGCGTCCAGCGCCTGTCGCCGCCCGCGTCGTAGGCAGCCAGGCCGTCCTCGCCGGCCGCGTAGACCCGCTCGCCGACCGCGGTCGGCGCGAAACCGGTTGGTCCGACGGTCCCGGAAGACCACACGACGCTGCCGTCAGAGGCGAGTCCGTAGGTCCCGTCGGCGGTCTGGACGAACACCCGGTCTCCGGCGACCGTCGGGGCAGCGACGGCCCGACGCCCGAGGTCGACGGCCCACTCGCGGGTGCCACGCGGGAGGTCGACCGCTTCGACCGTCGACCCGTCCGGTCCGCGCCGGCGGCGGGCGAGATAGAGGCGCTCTCCGTCGACGACGGGCTGGTAGACGGCGCTGGGCAGGTCGAGCGTGTACGCGACCGCGGGCGCCTCTGTGGGTCCGGTCGCATCGGGCGCGAAAGACCGTCGGCCGGCGTCGTACCGAACTGACGGGTACGTCCCCGAGACGGCGGCCAGCGGTTCGGGCGTCGGCGTGGGTGATGGCGTCGGTGACGGAGTGGTCGTCTCCGTGAGTGTCGGCGTCGCAGTCGACTCTGTGGCCGGTTCGTCGGACGGCGTCGGCGTGGTCCGGTCGGTCGGTGTTCCACCCCCGAGCGAGGCACAGCCAGCGAGTCCAGCGGCGGCCGCCAGTGCGGCCCGTCGGAGGTAGCCCCGCCGTCCCGTCGAACCCCCCTCGTCTGTCATGGGCGGACGCAACCAGTGGCGGACCCAAAGGAGTTGCGGTGAGAATTCCTGTGTGAGGGCCTCGTGTGGAACTCGCAGAACCCGGTGGTCGGTCACTCGTCACCGACAGTGTTTCGCCCGACCCGTCCCGACACACGCCCATGTACGTCTCTCCAGCCGTGCGGTCGATCCGCGACGATCCCGTGGCGGGCGAGTCGGTGTCACTGCTCGTCGAGGCAGGTGAAGGTACGGACACAGACGCGGACACGGACGCGCTCGCCGACGCGATCGCGGAGCTGGGGACCGTCGAGGCGGAACTGGAGTTCGACACCCTCCGGGTGACAGTTCCACACGAACGAGTGGGGGCGGTCTGCGAGCTGGACGGAGTGGCGGTGGTACAGACCGACGATACGCTGACCATGGGCGCGGACGGTGCCGGTGAGGACGTCCGATTCGACGACAGTTGACCGGCAGACGAAGGGCAAACACGGAGAGTCAGATCCCATCGTTCAGGCCACAAAACGCCGTAGTACGTGATCCAGCGGTTCCGTTCGGGAGTGCCGGACAGAGCGCAAGCGTTTACTTCGCGCCAACAGTATCGGGTGGCATGCCCGACTGTCCACTCGCGGACGAGTGCCCCAGTTTCACCGAGCGCATCGAGGGGATGGGCTGTACCCACTACGGCGACCGCGGCGGTGCCGAGTGGTGTAACCACTACAATCAGCCGATATCGGACCTGAAGAGCCAGCCCGTGAAAGCCGGCGAAGAGATCGTCGTCGACGTCGAAGACATCCACGAGAGCGGTGCCGGCGTCGGTCGCACCGAAGACGGCTTCATCGTCATGGTCGACGGCCTCCTCCCGCCGGTTCGCGCCCGGGTGAAAGTCACGAAGGTCCACTCCAACCACGCCCGCGCCGAGGAGGTCGAACGCCTCCCGGACGACCCGGACGACGAGGACGCCGACGCAGACGCCGAGGCCGACGCCGGCGCCGACGGTGCGGACGCCGCCGAAGCGGAAGACGACGACGCGAGCGACGGCGACGAAGAAGACGACGACCGACCCCGACTCGGTAGCCGAGACAACTTCTGGGGCGGCTAAGGTCCGGGCTCACCCGGCCCACCCCGTGGACAGTCACGACGCTTTTCCGCGATTTCTCACTACGTTCGACCGCTACTCGATCACCCGGACGACGTACATGGCGACGTAGTGTCGGGTGGACGGCCGTCGCATCCAAGACGGTCCCGGCGGTCTCGGCCGGAGTCGCGAAGCATTTCACGGGGCCGTCCGTCCGCCCGGACATGGACCTGCAACTCGACGGTACCGTCGCACTGACGACAGCCAGTTCCGGCGGCCTCGGCCTCGCGAGCGCCGAGTCCCTGGCCCGCGAGGGCGCACACGTCGCAGTCTGTGGCCGCAGCGAAGGCCCGCTCGAAGACGCCCGCGAGCACCTCGAATCGCTCGGTGACGGCGAGGTACTCGCGATGTCGGTCGACCTGACCGACCGGGCGGAAGTCGAAGCCTACGTCGAGACGGTCGCCGACGAGTTCGGCGGTATCGACCACGTCGTGATGAGCGCGGGCGGCCCGCCCAGCGGCGCCTTCCTCGATATGGACGACGAGGACTGGTACGGCGCCTACGACACGCTCGTCATGTCTGCCGTGTGGACGACGCGGCTCGCTTACCCGTATCTCGCCGAGTCCGACGCCGGGTCGATCACCGCGATCACCTCCCGGTCGGTCCAGGAAGTCATCGACGACCTCGTGCTCTCGAACGCCGTCCGCCGCGCCGTCATCGGCATGATCAAGACCCAGGCTCGCGAGTTCGCACCGGACGTGCGCGCCAACGCCGTCCTGCCGGGCGCTCACGAGACGGCCCGCATCGAGGAACTCGTCGAGCAGGCGGTCGAACGCGGCGACTACGACAGCTACGACGCAGGCATCGAGGACTGGGGTGCGGACATCCCGATGGGGCGCGTCGGCGACCCCCAGGAACTCGGGGACGTCGTCGCCTTCCTCGCCAGCGAGCGGGCGAGTTACGTCACCGGGACGGCGCTGCCCATCGACGGCGGGTCGACGCGGAGTTAAGTCGTCGCTTCCCTTCCCGAAGTCCGCCGACGGGTCAGGCGCCTCGTCGGCCGGGCGTCTCCGAGTCGACGTCGCTGTCGGCGGTCAGCGACCAGACGAGCAATCCCAGCGAACCGAGCGCGATGAAGACGCTCACGACGTAGCCGATGGTGTCTGCCTCCCCGAGGATCGCCCCCGGCAGGAACGCGGAGACGATCAGCAATACGGCCGCCGAGACCGCGCCGGCGAACGCGAGTATCAACAGCCAGTAGCGTACCGCGGGGTCCATGTCGACAGCGGCTTGGCGTGCACCCGGTATGAGCGTTCCGACCGTTTATCGCGAACGAAAATTGATATTGTCTATCTCAGTGACGATATTCGGGCGGCGCCGTCGCCGAGTCTTCCGGTTTCGTGAGCGAGACGGCCTACTGTGCCACCGCCCCAGAAATGATTTTCGAGAGATGTGTTCAGAGAGGGCTCGCTACCGGGAGGCCACTCAGGGTCGTTCGGGCAGGAAGACGTAGACGCCGGCGCCGAGGGCGGTGATGGCGGCGAGCAGGTAGAAGGCGACGTCGAAGTAGCCGGCGTCAGCCATGTAGCCGACGACTGTCGACCCGAACGAGCCGACGACGAAAAAGCCGGTCCGGAGCGCCCCCCAGGCCGTGCCCTGGATGTCGTCGGGGAGCAAGTCCACGATGTAGGCGTTCGAGACGGGACCGATACTCATCCGGACGCCGATCAGCGCGCCGACGACGGCGAGTGCGAGTCGCCCCTCGACGAGCGGGAGCGCCGCCAGCGGGACGACACTCAGAATACCGATACCGAACAGGACGCGGGGCGTCCCGAAGCGGTCGGCGAGGCCGCCGCCGGCGAACTGCGAGGCGGCGCCGACCAGGAAGAGCGCACCCAGCACGCCGCCCGCGGCGCCCTGTGAGAACGTCCCGACCTCGGTGAGATATGTCGTGAGGAAGGCCGTCGCCGCCTGGAAGGCAAAGAGCATGAGCGTCGCGCCGGCGACGGCGAGTGCGATCCGACGATTCTGGACGGCTGCCGCGGCCGCCCGGACCGCCTCGCGCGTCGAGACTGTAGACCGGTCCGTGGCGCCGGTATCGTCGCCGTCGCCGTCACCATCGGCGCGAACGCGCGAACCCGGGACCGCCCACCAGACGGCAACTGCGGCGAGGAGGAAGGCGGGCGCGACGACACCGATAGCGACTCGCCAGCCCACGACACCGACGGCGACGCCGATCGCGGCGGGGAGTGCCGCCGCACCGACGCTCCCGGCCGCGAGCATGAGTCCGAAGGCGGCGCCGTCGTTCTCGTCGTAGGCCTTCGAGACGACGGTCCCCCGGGGCGGGCCGTAGAGGCCGCTCCCGAGCCCGAAAACCCCGGTCGCGACGACGAACAGCGCGAACGTCGGCGTGAACACGTAACTGACGAGCCCGGCCGCCGAGACGAGCAGTGCCGCGGCAAGCAGGATGCGCTCGCCGAGTCTGTCGGCGAACAGGCCCGCCGGGAACTGCATGACGGCGTAGGTCACCCACAGCACCGTGACCGCGAGGCCAGCCTCCGAAGACGAGACGGTGAAATCTTCCGTGATCGTGGGGAGGATACCCGGGACGACGAAGCGCATCCCGAGGACGAGAAACCAGCCCAGCGCCACCGACGCGAGCAACCAGCCGCGCCCACCGCCGCGAAGTCCGTCGACCGTCCGACCGACGCTGCCCAGACGTGACATTCAGTGTCCGGACTGTCGGGAGGAACGTGAAAGACGCTGACGGTCGACCCCCTCGCGTGCCGGTTGTCGACCACGTGACTCGAAGCCGGTCGTCGGGCGACTCGAACGCCGAGAGGACTCGTCTCGGGAGCTGTCACTCTCGGAAACGTTTTGCCAGTCGCGGTCGGACCGGCGCACATGTCCGCCCTCCTCCAGCCGCCGACGGTGGTACCAGTCCTGCAGGCCTCGGTGAGAATCGCCGGGTCGCTCGGCGCGCTCGCCGGGTCAACCGCTCTCGGCGCCAGCGCCTTCTACCTCTACGGGCGTCGACTCCAGGGTAGTGACGACGCGACGCGTGCACTCTCCCGGCTCCGCCGGGCGTTCCGGTTCGGCTTGCCGGTCGTCTACCTCCTCGCGCTCGTGGCGATGGCCGTCGCCGGCTGGTTCGACCTGCTGGGCAGTGTGGCGGACGCGGTCCCGGGCGGGACGGCCGTCGCACGCGTGCTCGTGCTCGTCGTCGGGCTGGCGACGCCGGTCGTCGCGGTCCTCGGTGGCTACCTCGGTGCGTTTCCGGCGATCAAAGCGCTCCGTGACGTCGAACTCTCGGCGGTCACGGTCACGATACGGCTGGCCCGCTACCTGCTGGGCGCGCTCGCACTCGTCGTCGTCCTGGTCGGCGGGACGGTCGCGCTCGGGGCCGACATCTCGTCGGGCGCCGGGTTTCTCGCCGTTCTGGTGGTCGTCGTCGCGGTCATCGTCGCCGGGTCGCCCTGGCTGATCCGCCTGCTCCAGACAACGCGGGCGCCGACGGAGGACGAACGCGCACGCCTCGACCGCCTCTGTACCGACGTGGGACTCGACCCCGCAGGTGTACGAGTGCTCCGGACCGACGAGGCGAAACAGGCGACGGCGTTTTGCCGCGGCGTCCCCGGTCGCCGTCACCTGTTCGTCGCCGACTACCTGCTCGCGGAACTCGACGACGAGCACCTGCGAGGGTACCTGGCGCTCCAGGCCGGCCGCGCCCGCTCGTTGCATCTCGAAGCCCGGATGATGGTCGTGACAGCGACCGTCGGATCGGTAGCCGCGCTCGTCCTCGGCGTCGTCTCGGTTCCCGGGACCAGCGACGCGCTCGTCGCCCTCGCCGCGGTGGCCGTCGGCGGCGCCGCGTTGTGGGCCGGCCAGCGCCTGGTCTACCGTGCCGACGACTACGCCGTCACGCGTACCGACCGCGAAACCGTCGAGGAGACGTTCGAATCGTTCGCCGACCTCAACGACGCGCCGATGGACTGGGGTCGACTCGCCGCCCTCCGCCGGATGGAACCCCCACTGACCCGTCGGATCGACCGCCTGCGCGACCGGGCCAGCGGAGCGTGAGATAGGCCCTTCAAATCGATGTGGGATCGGGATAGTCGCCCGTCGACCGTGTCACGAGGGTCCCTTCAGCTCTCGAAGTGGACGTCGGCGAAATCGAGGATCGCTTCCCAGTAGCCGCGATTCAGCGTGTGTTCGGTCTCGCGGCGGTACTGCAGGAGTCGCCCGACGGTCTCGTCCGAGATCTCGTCGTCGCCATAGAGCGGTTCGTCGCCGGTCAGTCCCTCGACGCCGAGGAACTCGTAGACGGGGTCGGCCGCTTCGAGCGCGTCGAGGGCGCGGCCGGGGTTGGCCCAGTAGTCGCGGGCGCCCTCCGTGTCGATCAGCGGCCTGGGGGCGACCAGCGCGGCGAGGTGGTGCTGGTCGACGGGGAGTCGCTCAACCTGTCCCGCGGCCGCCGAGAAGGTGTCCGCGAACCAGTGAGGGAACAGCTCGGTGATGTCGGCGACCGACTCCTGGCCGTTCTCGCGTGCGAGCGCCAGTCCGCCCGTTCCCGACTGGTGGGGGGCCACGAGGCCGACCCGCTCGTCGGTCGCGCCCGCGAGGAGAGCCGCCTTCCCACAGCGGGAGTGGCCGAGGACGGCGATCTCCTCGTCCCTGACCCCGTCGTCGGTCCGGAGGTAGTCGACACAGCGCTGGAGTCCCCAGGCCCACGCGGCGAGGGTCCCCCACTCGGTGCCGGGCGGGCCCGGGAGGTCGCCGTCGAAGTACGGGCGGATCCCCGCCGTGTCGTCGTCGTCCGGGTCGACGTCCGCACAGTGGTAGGTCGCGAAGCCGTAGCCCCGCTCTACGACGTACTCGACACACCAGTACGCCTCTAGCTCACCGCGTTCGTCCATACCGTGTTCCTCGGCGGTCGGCGAGATCGTCACCGCGTCGTCGGCGACGGCGGCGTGATTGCCGAAGGCGTTGAGCGCGAGCACGGTCGAAACCGGGCCGTCGCGGTCGGCGGGCAGGAAGACGGCGAGGGTGAGCGAGGGTGCGTCCTCGGGCAGGTCGACGAAGCGCAGCGTCGCCTCGGTCAGCGTCGCCGCCCCGTCGAGAACGCCCTCGGTTCGGTCGATACTGACGTCGAGTTCGGGCCGGTCGGGCGCGTAGCCGTAGACGTAGTGGCGACAGAGGCGTTTCAGTTCCGTCCGGCGGTGCTCCCAGTCCTCGCGACTCTCGACGGGGGCGCCGTCCAGCGTCTCGAAGAGCTCGGGCAACTCGTCTCGGCGGTCGAGACGGGAGACGGCGGGCAACTCGTCGGAGTCGGTCGGGGCGGCCATACGCGGGCGTGGGACGCGGGCGTCGAAAAGCCACCGACGGCCGGTGGAAGTGGCGGTACTGTCGAGGGTTCCGGAACGGCATCGGTCAGAGACTCCGGAACGGGAACGGCTTTGGGCGTGCGTACGGAGGCTGGAACCATGACCGAGGCCGCGATCCAGCTGTACACACTCCGGAACGTCGACCGCCCGTTCACCGAGGTGCTGGAACTCGTCGCCGACGCCGGGTTCGCGGGCGTCGAGTTCGCCTACCGCGTCACCGAGGCCGACACCGACGAGGTCGTCGAGACGCTCGACGCCACCGGACTGGCGGTCGCCGGCGCTCACGTCGGCATCGACGCGCTCGAAGACGACTTCGAAGAGACGGTCGCGTGCTACGAAGAACTGGGCGTCGAGAACGTCGTCGTCCCGTGGCTCGACGCCGAACACTTCGAGTCGCGACACGCCGTCGTCGACACCGTGAACCGCCTGGCGACCCTCGCCGACCGTCTCGACGAGCGAGGAATGACCCTGCACTACCACAACCACGACCACGAGTACGTCGAACTGAACGGGATCACGGGCTTCGACGCCTTCCTCGACGCGACGGATTTCGGGATCGAACTCGATCTGGGACTCGCGCTCGCGGCCGGCGACGACCCCGCCGCGCGTCTACGCTCGCTCGGCGACCGTTCCCGGCTCGTCCACCTGAAAGACTACGACCTCGCGGCCGAGGCGTCCGTCCCCGTCGGCGAGGGCGATCTCGACCTCGCTGCCGTCGCCGACGCCGTCGACGGCAACGACAGCGACTGGCTGATCTACGAGTACGAGGGCGAAGACCCCCTCGACACGCTCGAACGGGCCGCCGAACGCACCGCGGATCTCTGCTGAGCGCTTTCAGGACGGTCTCGGAACGCCCAAAACCCGACTGCCGTCTCACTCCCGGTTCCAGGGCGCCCACGACGGGTCGATAACGCGTTCCCGTCGGTCGATGTCGTCGATGCGTGCGAGTTCCTCGTCGGCGAGTTCGAGGTCACGAGCGGCGAGGTTCGCTGCCATGTGCTCGCGACTGCTCGCCTTCGGGATGACCGCCACGTTGTCCTTCGAGAGCAGCCACGCGAGCGAGACCGCCGCGGGGCTGGTGTCGTGGTTGTCGGCGATATCACCGAGTATCGGATCGTCGAGGACCGCGCCCTGTGCGAGCGGGCAGTAGGCGACCAGCCAGTAGTCGTGTTCCCGGGCGTGGGCGCGCAGTTCCGCCTGGGGGAGGAACGGGTGACACTCGACCTGGTGGGCGGCAACGGGGGCCTCGAGCACGTCCATCGCCTCGTCGAGCAGGTCGGGCGTGAAATTCGAGAGGCCGACGTGTTCGAGACGGCCTTCCTCGCGGAGGCGGTCGAACGCCGGCAGCGTCGACTCGGGGTCGTACGTGTCGTGGGGCCAGTGGACGTACAGCAGGTCGAGGACGCCGACGCCGAGGCGGTCGAGACTCTCGCGAGTCGTGGCGAGGACGTCCTCACCGGCGAGGTTCGCCGTCGACACCTTCGTCGCGAGGAAGACGTCCTCGCGGTCGACGTCGGCGTCCGCGAGGCCGGCGCCGACGTACTGTTCGTTGTCGTAGCCCTGTGCGGTGTCGACGTGGCGATAGCCGACGTCGAGTGCAGTCCGGACGTTCTCGCGCCACTGGTCGCGGTCGTCGTCGGAGTAGGTCCCCAGTCCGATTCGCGGCAGGTCCTCGATGGGCATCGTCCGCGGTTAGAACCGGGAGGCCTTCGGCGTGAGGGTGCCGGCAGCCCCTGCGACCGCGGGTAGAGTATGTCGGGGAACCGTCCCCAGATCCCGGAGTGGAACCGAACGAGGGTCCGAGCCGACGACGAGTCACTCCGAACGAACTACTCACTCCGAGGGGTACGTCGCGAGTGCCTCCGCCAGTCGTTCGCGGGCCTCGCGACAGCGTTCCAGGTCCGCGTCGACGGCGCCCGAAGCGAGGCGTTCGCGCTCCTCGGCACCGAGCTGTGCGCGGGCCTGTGCGCTCTCCCTGAGATGTGCGTAGTCGGTCTCGCGGGGAAGCGCACGCACTGCACGGAGCGCGACGAGCGGGTCAGTACCGTCTCCGTCCGCTGCAGTTTCCTCGCCGCTCTCGTCGACGAACCGCGCGACGACACTCTCCAGTTCGCGCGCACGATATCGGAGTACGTCGGCCTCGGGCGGCGGCCACGAGACGGTCAGTGGTTCGGCGTCGAGTCGCTGGAAGAAGGTGCGGTGAGTGGCGACGTTGCGCTTGAGCGCGTCCGCGTCGGCGACGTAATGGTCGAGTTTCGACCGCGAGTACTCCGCGTACTCCAGCAGGTCGGGGATCGGCTCGGTCCCCGGTTCGTGGGTCGCGACGTACTCGCGGAGGTCGTCGGGTGCCGTCCGGAACGGGACGAGTGGATAATATTCCGTGGCGTCGAGGAATTCCAGCACCGTGCGGGCCCCGGCATCGTGGGTGAACTGCTCGAACGCGGCGGTGACGCGGTCGTTGTAGCGTTCGATCGGGTCGCGCAGTCGCTCGGTCGGCGCGTCGAGGTCCGCCTCGCCGAGGCGCCGGAGGTCTTCGAGGTCGTCGATCCGGTCGGTCAGGTCGCGTCGACGGCGCTGGGCCGCCGAACGGGCGTCACGGTAGCGCTCGCGGGCCGCCTCGCGTTCGTCGAGTCGCTCGACGTCGGTCCGGACTGGGTCGAGCGTCTCGCGGACTCGCTGCCAGTCAGACTCGGTGAGTCGGCGCTGCTGGAGCAGGTCGTCGACGTCCTCGAAGACCTCGCGACGGCGCAGGTCCTCGGGGAGTTCCTCGGTGAACGCGGCGACTTTCCCCTGGAACTCGATGAACGTCTGGAAGTCACCGTCGCCGGTGACGCGTTCCTCGTAGCGGTCGAACAGCGCAGTCAACTCGTCGTATCGCTCGGCGAGCGTCTCGAGTTCTGCCTCGCCGACTGCCTCGACGCGGTCGCGGGCGCGGTCGAGGTCCTCGCGGGCGGTTTCGAGGTCGGCGACGAGTGTCTCGGCGTCGGAGGCGTCGGTCGCGGTGGGGCGGGTAGCGTCGCTCATTCAGTAGACATCGTCGGGGTCGAAGACGCGTTCGCCGACGACCTCGCCGTCGGGCCTGCGGTAGAAACACGACTCGAAGCCGGTGTGACAGGCGCCGCCGTCCTGGTGGACGCGATAGAGCACGGCGTCGCCGTCACAGTCGACGCGGATGTCCTCGATACGCTGGACGTGCCCGCTGGACTGGCCTTTCTGCCAGAGTTCGTCGCGACTGCGCGAGTAGTAGTGGGCGAGGCCGGTCTCGCGTGTCCGGTCGAACGCCTCGCGGGTCACGTAGGCGAGCATGAGCACGTCCCCCGAGTCGGCGTCCTGGGCCACCGCCGGGAGGTACTCGTTGTCGTCGAACGCGAGGGAGACGGCGCCACCGCCGGCGCTGCCGGCGTCGGCGTCACCAGCCCCGTCACCCGTTTCGTCGTCGGCAGCGGTCATACTCGAATCTCGTCGGTCGGCCCGATAGGTCTTTTGTCGCGGCGAGTCGCCACGCGTCCGCCGAACCTGTCGAGTGACGGGAAGACTCCGCGTCGATCGAACGGTTTACGCCGGGGAACGACCGCGTGATGCGCACGGTGCACCGTGAGGACGCCGATGCGGAGGAGAGCCTGGACGACACCAGTCCCGACGACAGAGCGGATCTGGACGCCGACGTTCCGGACGACGAGCGCGACGCGCTGGTGACTATCGCACACGGCGCCGTCGTGACAGCCGGCGGTATCTCGCTCCAGCGCGTGCTGACCGTGGGGGCGGAGACGCTGCTGGCGCGGAGTCTCGGGCCGGTCGCCTACGGCGTCTACGCCCTCGCGTGGCGGATCGCACAGCTCGCCTTTCGCTTCGTCACGTTCGGGACCGTCCAGACGCTCCAGCGGTACGTCCCGGCCGCCGACGACGAGCGGCGCGGGCGCGTCGCCGGGTTAGCCTACGTCACCACGCTCGTCGTCGGGACGGCGATCGCACTCGGGTTCGTCCTGGTCGCCGACCCGGTCGACGCCGTGACGGTCACCGACCCGTCGTTCCCGTCGGCGCTGGTCCGCTTTGGCGTGGTGGTGCTGGCCGTCGGGTTCGTCAAGACTCACGCCGGACTGTTGCGCTCGGTCGGGTCCGCCCGCGGGGAGGTGCTGTTCAACCGGGTGTTGCGCCCGGCCGTGCGACTGGTCGCCGCGATAGCGGCAGCGAGTCTCGGCTACTCCGCGGTCGGCGTCGCCGGTGCGCTCGCCGCGGGAACGGGTGCGCTCGCCGTGCTCGGCTTTCCAGCGGCGGTCTCCGCGACGGGGATCCGTCCGACGCTCCGTGGCGCGCGGGCGGAACTGCGGCGGTTTTTCGACCACGCGACGCCCATCGCGCTGAGCAGCATCGGGAAGATCTTCCAGAACCGCGTCGACGTCCTCCTCGTCGGCGTACTGTTGACGGCCACGGCGACGGGCGTCTACAACGTCGTCCTCGTCCTGGTGACGGTCGCGTGGATCCCCCTGCAGGCGTTCAACCAGTTGCTCCCGCCGGTGGCCTCGGAACTCCACGCCAACGGGGAGACCGAGACACTCAATGCTGTCTACACTGCGGTGACGCGGTTGATCGTCACGGCGGTCGTCCCGATCCTGGCCGTCCAGGTGGTCTTCGGTCGCGCGTTGCTCTCGGTGTTCGGGCCCGCGTACGTCCAGGGGTACGTCCCGCTCGTGGTCTACCTCGGCGGCGTCCTCACCGGGAGCGCGGTCGGCGCGACGGGCTGGTTGCTCATGATGACCGACCACCAGTACGCCCGGATGGTACTCGACTGGCTCCTCGCCGCGATCAACGTCACGCTGACCTACGTCTTCGTCGTCGAGTTCGGCCTCCCGGGAGCGGCGCTGGGAACGTCGGTCGCCATCGCCGTCCAGAACCTCACCCAGGCGTTCGTCCTCCGCCACTTCGAGGGGTTGTGGCCCTTCGACGTGACCTTCCTGAAGCCACTCGCAGCAGGCGTCGCGATGACCGGTGTCATGCTCCTGGTCAGGGAATCACTCGCGGGACCGCTGGCGGTCGTGCTCGGGCTCGTCGTCGGCCTCGGCGTCTTCGTCGGGACGCTCGTCGCGCTGGGCGTCAACGACCGCGACCGACTGGTCGTCCGCGAACTCATCGGGCGCTACCGGCGACGGGCCGCCGCGGCGACGCGCTGAAGGCGGTGGGCGGGAGTCGGGAGTCGGGAGTCGGGAGTCGGGCGTCGGGAGTCGGGGTCGGATTCACGCCGTCGTCGGTCGGCTGGGGTGACCGAGAGACGCCTCGCGGCCCGGGAAACTATACCGGATGCGGGCCAACGACGGGGCGTGATACTGTATCGACTCCGGCGATTCCTGGCGGCCTGGCGCGAGGAAGACGCGCGTATCCAGGTGTTCCTGGCCTGGAACGCCGCCAACACGCTGACCGCGTTCGCGCTTTTGTTCTCGTCGTTTCTCCTGCTCGTCCTCGCGAGCGCGCCGGGCTACCAGCGCTCACTCCTGCTGGCCTACATCGGTGTCGCGGTCGTCTGGCTCCTCTCCGTGTTCGTCATCGGCCCCGTCTACGAGCGGTTCGCCCCCATCGAAGAACGGGAGTGAGTGACGCCCATCGGAACTGTCGAGCGGTCCGGCCCGTCGCGGCCGACCAGTTTCACTCCGTGGAGTGGATTCTTCAGCGTTCCTTTCGGACGAGTGAACGGACATGAGCGAGGGCAGTCAGGGAGTCGAACCCGCCATGACGCTGAGTTCGGTCTACGTCGGCGTCGAGGAGATGGAACGCGCACTGGAGTTCTACCGGGAACTGTTCGGCGTCGACCCCGAACAGGCCGAAGAACGCTTCTCGACGTTCGCGGTCGGGTCGGTCGATTTCGGTCTCTACGACGCCAGCTACGACGGTCACGAGTTCACGTTCGGGGATAATTGCGTCCCGAACTTCGAGGTGGACGACGTCGAGGCCGCCCACGAGCGGATCGAGACGCTCGCACCCGAGCTGGTCCACGACGGGGTCCTCGAGTTCGGCGACTACCGCACCTTCCAGTTCGTCGATACCGAGGGGAACACTGTCGAGGTCTTCAGCATCGAGTCGGGCTGAGTGCAGCGAGTGTGACTGCAGCGAGTGTGACTGCAGCGAGAGCGTCTGCAGCGAGAGCGTCTGCAGCGAGAGCGTCTGTGGCGAGAGCGTCTGTGGCGAGAGCGTCTGTGGCGAGACAGAACGGCCGAAAGCCCCGAGTCGGTCGAGTCGCGCGGCTCGCTGCGCTTCTCGCTCGCTACGCTCGCTCCGGTGCTTGCGTCGCCGGGCTTCCTCGACCGACTCGCCCCTTTCAGTCCCACCCGAAGAGATCCACACACCGCCCCAGCCGACTCGCTCGCTCCTCCCGTCGCTCGCTCGCCCCTCGCGCGACGCCGTCTCGCGGCCTCCGCGTTGCTCCGGCACGCTCGACGGCGCGCGCCACGGTGGAACCAGAGACTCGTCTTCCGACCCCGAAGGCGACTATCGCAACGCGTCCAGTTCGAGTTCGAACGCGGCGACCGGCAGTTCAAGGTCGTACTCGACGAGCACCTCGGGGTGGAGTTCGCCGATGACGCCGACGGTGTGGCCGTCGATGACGACGTCGGCGACCCGGCCGTCGATAAAGGCCGGGTGCCTGGTCTCGGGTGTCCACAGGTCGACGTCGAAGACGCGACACAGCGCCTGGAGTCGCGAGCGGGCGTCCTCGTAGGAGGCCTCCGAACGGGCGAGCACCGCCGCGACCGTCCGCCGTTCGGCCATCTTCGTGGGTTCGTCCTCGTCGCGATAGGCCGAGAACCCGACCTCGGCCAGGTCCTGGGGGTAGGCGCGGTGAGTGTTGTTCTCCAGGACGAGCATCACGGAGGGCAGCGCCCACGTGCGGACGATCTCGTAGTCCTCGCTGTAGGGCTCGCCGATCACGGCGGGTTCGCCGCCGCCGAAGACCGGGGAGTCGGGCCTGACGCCCAGTCTGTCGAAGTTCTCGTCTTCGCCGATCAGGTGGAAGTTCAGCAGGTCCTCGAAGCCCAGCCCGACGAGCGCGTCGCGGACCGACCCTTCGAGTCGGGAGCGCTCGTGGCGTCCGCCGACCGTCGAGACGTCCGGGTACTCCGGGAGGAGTTTGTTGAACCCGAACGCCCGGCCCACGTCGTCGATGACGTCGACCGGGTGGAGGACGTCCACGCGGTAGGGCGGGATCTCCACCTCGTAGCGGAGGTCGTCGGTCGCCGCAGTACTCGCGTTCGTGCCCTCACCCTCGGTCTCGGCGTCGAGACCCGACCGCTCCAGCAGGTCGACGACCTCCTCGCCGCCGAGGTCGATCCCGAGCATCGACTCGATGTTCTCGTGGGCCACCGTCTTCGTCTTCGTCGCGAAGTCGGGCCGGAGGAGTTCCCGGCCGGCGTACTCACCGGCTGCGTCGTCGGCGTACTCGACGGTGACCTCCTCGACACGACCGCCACGGGCGTCGAGCGCGTAGCAGACGATGTTCAGCATGTGGTCGATCGTCCACTGGTCGGTGCCGGTCATCTCGACGAACAGATCCCGGGAGTCGGTCGTGACCTCGGTGCGCTTGCCGTTGATGACCGGTGGGAACGAGAACATGCCGACGTCGTCGTAGATGGCCGGCATCCGGTCGTAGTCCTCGACGAGGTCGGCGTACTCGTGGGCGATGGCGTGGCCCTTGAGCACCTCGATGGGACGCATCTCGATGTCGCTGTCGAGCGGGACGAACCGGTCGCCCCGCGGCCCGATGCCCGTGTAGCGCACCGACTTCCCGGCGTCGGCGTCGGTCGTCTCGACGTTGGGGTCGGCCGCCTCGGCTTCGGTCGCCTCCGCACCGCCGGCGGGCGCACCCTTGAGCATCGTCAGGTCGTGGATGCCGATGGCGCCTTTGGCGCGCTGGCGCCCCATCGTCGCGTGGAGTTTCTCCTGGAGCTGGATGAGCGACTCCAGGGCCGCCTCGTCCATGTCCAGCCCGCGGACGACTGCGCCGGTGACGTACGGGCGCTGGTCGGGCACGTCGGCGTCGACGTGGATGGTCCACTCGGCGTCGTTCGTGTTCGGGATATAGACGCCGCGGTCGCTGCCGTACTGGTAGCGCAGCGAGCGGGCGACCCCCTCGACGGAGAGCCGGTCGAGTCGGTCGGGCGCGAACTCCAGTTCGAACGCGCCGTCGTCGGTCTCGCCCTCGTACTCCAGGCCGAGGCCGAAGAGATCCTCGCGGAGCTGGTCGTCACCGCGTTCGCCCTTGCCGGTCAACTCGCGGAGTTCGTCGGGGTCGATCTCGACGGTGGGCATCAGTACACCACCTCCTCGGTCCGCAGGAAGTCCAGGTCGACGAGCGTCCCGTGGACGTCGCGGATGTCCTCGGCGCCGGTCGCGAGCATGAACAGTCGCTCCAGGGCCAGCCCCCAGGCCATCACGTCCGCCTCCACGTCGAGGGGTTCGAGCATCTCCGGCCGGAAGATACCCGAGTTACCGATCTCGATGAGTTCGTCCGTCTCGGGGTGGCGCCCGAACAGCTCGAAACTCGGCTCGGTGTAGGGGTTGTAGTGGGGCTTGAACTCGACGTCGGTGATCCCGAACTGCTCGTAGAACTCGGTGAACGTCCCCATCAGGTCACGCACCGAGAGGTCCTCGGCCATCACCCACCCCTCGATCTGGAAGAACTCCAGGAGGTGAGTCGCGTCGAGCGTGTCGTTGCGATAGGCCTTCTCGACGCTGAAGTAGCGCTGGGGCGGTTCGAGGTCGCCCTCGGCGAGTCCCGCGAGGTGTCGCACCGAGAGGTTCGTCGTGTGACCGCGCAGCGCGAGCGCACGGGCGAAGTCCTCGTTCCAGGGGGAGTGATACCCCTCGCCGTCGGGGCCGACGCCCTCGCGGTGGGCGCGCTCGACGGCGTCGACGAGGTCGGCGGGGAGGTCCGCGGCGTCCATCGCCGCCGGTTCCTCGAGTGCGAAGCGGTCCCAGTGGTTGCGCGCCGGGTGGTCCTGGGGCATGAACAGGCAGTCGTTGATGTAGAAGTCGGCGTCGACGTGGGGGCCGTCCATCTCCTGGAAGCCCATCCCGACGAGCACCTCGGAGACCCGGTCGGCCATCTGGCGCAGCGGGTGGTGTTTGCCGCCGTAGGTCTCCTCGGCCTCGGCCTCGACGTTGTACTCGGCGAACTCCACTTCCTGCCACTCGCCGGTCGTGATGAGTTCGGAGGTGATCTGTCCCACGGTCTCGGCGACTTCGACGCCCTCCATGAGTGCGGTGACGCCCTCGTCGGTCAGTGTCACGCGCCGCACCGTCAGTTCGCGCTCGCTGACGAGGTTGCGACTGAGCAGCTGGTCGACGACGGACTCGTCGTAGTCCGCGGGGTCGACGGCGCCGTCGGCGATAGCCGAGAGCGCGGCCTTCTCGGGGTCGTCGTCGGGGACGAACTCGGGGTCGACGATCACCTTCCCCTCGTCGATGGCGCCCATGCCCTTGCGGGCGAAGTTTGCGAGTGCGACGTCGACGCGGTCGTCGGCGAGGTTCGACGTGCCGATGGCCTGGCCGATCTCGACGGGTTCCTCGTCGGCGGAAAGCGAGAGTGCTCCCACCCACAGCGCGTGTTCGGGCAGGGCCTCGTACTCGTAGGTCTCGCCCTCGTCGGTGAGTTCCAGTTCCGTCTCTTCGACTTCCTCGACGGCGACCAGGCCCTCCTCTTCGAGCGCGAAGGCGGCGCCGGCGACCGAGGCGACCGGTTCGTCGGTCTCCTCGGCGATCGATTCGACTGTCTTCGGGTCGTCAGCGCTCGCCGTCTCGAGCACTGCGACCTGCGTTTCCGGGAGTTTCATTGTGTCTGGGTCTGCGTGGTCGTCAGTTAACGGTTCTCATCGCGTCTCCGGAGACCGGCGTCGTCGTGGTCTCGCGACTCGACGCGAACTCGTCGCGGACGGTTTCGACCCGGCCTGCGGTTCGTTTCGAGGCGAACCGACCGTCGGCTGGGGTCCACCGCCCGTCAGCAGGAAAACGCGAACCCGAATCCGAACGGCGTCGCTCCCGGCTGTCCTGGGCTGTCGATGGCGGATTCGGGTGCCATGTGCGAGCCATTGGCAGCCCCGGACAAAACGGTTTCGCACCCGTGTGGGCGTCTCGGTGGGTCACGGGCACAGTCCACTTGGTCAGTCTGTCGGTCCGCCTCGGTTGCCAGTCCGGCGATTCCCCGGTCTAGTATCGAGCGCCAGACTTACGCCGACGTGTTCGTCGCCGTCTCGGCGGGCGGCGCTTCCGTTCCGGGAGCAGTCGTCTCCGTTCCGGGAGCGGGTGTGTCCGTTCCGGTAGCCGGTGTTGCCGTCCCGGTCGCCGGCGTCGGCGTTTCGGTGGAGCCTGCAGTCGTCCCGACACCGATAGTGACGTTCCCAGGTTCGTAAGAGAGGTCCGTCGCGTCCACGAACGCGGGCGACCCGACCACGACGGCGGTCGCGTCGTCCGCGAGGCGCCGGGACTCGAAGCGCAGGTTGTCGACCTCGTCACGACGCTGTTCGAGGTACGTCTCCATCGCGGATTCGAACTCGTCGGCGTCAGCGGGTGAATCCCAGCGGTGGACCCAGACGACGCCGGCCGTCCCGTTGGGCCCGTTCACGACGACGTAGCGGTCCCGGCCCCACCCCTCGGCGGCAGTCGCGGCCGTCTCCTCGTCGAGTCCGGTCCGGAGAACCGCCTTCGTCGTCACGGCGCCGTGACTGGTACCGCGCTGTTGTGCGGCCTCGTAGGAGTCCGAACTCTCGAAGGCGATGTCGAGTGTCGTCGGCTCGCCGGCATCCTCGACGAGGAACGCCTCGCTGGAGGGGGGGCCTTCACCGGTCAGCAGTTCCGGGACGTCGGCCGGTGAGTCGACCCGGTCCGACACCCACTGGTAGGCGTAGTACTCCCTGGCGCCCGCGCGGGCCCACTCGTAGTCCGAGACGTCCGTCTCGGCGTACGGTTGCGGCCGGTCGACGGCCCCCGAGAGGTACTCCTCGGCGTAGGCGTCGACGACGTACCGGTAGGACTGTCGGAGGACCTCCCCGCTGGCTGGGCTGTCGCCGCCGACCCAGCCGTACTCCTGGCCGAGCAGTCCCATCGCGTAGTAGGCGATCTCGGCCTCGATGGCCGTCCAGTCGCCGGCTGCGACGCGGTCACGGTCGACCGTGAGTCTCACTCCGTCGTAGGCGACCGGCGGTTGCGTCTCGAGCGTCGACCGGTCCGCGGGCGGGCCGACGACCCGGCGGAAGAAGGCGCTCGAGGTGTTCTCGGCCGGCACGTCGCCGACCCTGATGCCGGGATAGCCCGGGAGTTCGGCCCCGACCATGTCCTCGACGCGCTGGATGACCTCGATCGGCGGCGCGGTGAGGTTGGCCCGCAATCGGTCTTCGTCGTCGGGCGGCGCGGTCTCGGGTGTGGGCGTCCCCCCGCCCGACAGCGCACCACATCCCGCGACAACCACGGCGCTCACCACCAGCACCGCGAGCAGTAGCTCTCGTATCCCGCGGGCGGTCATCGCTCGACCGGGTCGCCACGGCCGTCCGCGCTCGTCGCCGTCTGTCATAGACCGCGATATCGACGGGGCACGGATAAATGTCCCGTGACGTTCGTCTTGCGGACCACCGGAGCCCCGCGGCACAATTATCTTCCCCGAGTCCGAACGCCGCGGCATGGACCGCACCACCAACACCGTCGCGAACTTCGCGCTCAACTTCCTGGTCGGCTTCGCCGTCGTCGCGCTGTTGCGCGGTCGCCGTGCGGGCGTCCGCGCCGGTCTCGTCGCCGGCACCGTCGGCGCGCTCGCGAGCTGGGTCGCCTACGGCCGCTTCGAGGACGTCGACGAACTCGACGACGACGCCGAACTCGTCGAGATCGAACTGTAGGTTGCGCTCGCGGCGGTAGAACGCGACGTAGACCGCGCGAACCGGCACGAATCGCACCCGCAGGCAGGGGTCGCCGGTCGCTCAGGCTCGCTTGCGCGGCGAGTCCAGTTCGATGTCGAGTTCGTCGAGCCGGTCTTCCCACTCCGCGCGTTTCTCCTGGTGGTCTTCGAGGAACCGCTCCATGAGTTCGGCGGCCTGCTCTTTGCAGCCGCCACAGAGTCGTTCGCCGCCGACACACTCCTCGTAGACTTCGGTGGCGAACTCGTCGTCGGCCTCGGCCAGCAGGTAGGCGTACAGCTCGTAGACGGGACACTCGTCGGCCCGGCCGCCGAGTTCGCGCTGTTCTTCGGCCGTCTCGCGCCCGCCCGTCGTCGCTGATTTCACCTTGTCGTAGCCCTCGGCGGGGTCGTCGAGCAGGCTGATGTGTGAGGCTGGAACCGACGAGGACATCTTCCCGCCGGTGAGGCCAGTCATGAAGCGGTGATATATTGACGAGGGCGCCAGGAAGCCGTAACCGCCGTGGTCGACCTCGACGTCGCGGGCGAGCTCCTCGGCCTCGGCCCGCGAGAGGTCGAACGCGTCGACGTGCTCGTCGTAGACGCGCTTCTCGCCGTCGACGGCCTCGACGAGCGCCTCGAAGGCTTCGTCGGTGGCGTTGCGGTCGAGAAAGCGCACCCGGGGCCGGAGCGGTTCCTTGCCTGCCTCCCGGAGCATCGTCACCGTCGAGTCGATCGCCGTCGCGCGGGCGTCGGTCGCGCCTTCCTCGCGCTTCCCGTCCAGATACTCCGCGGCGTCGACACAGCGGACCGTCTCGTCGGGGTGTCGCTCGGAGAGCGTCTCGTAGGCCTCGGCGAGGAGTTCCCGCTCGGCGGTGTCGGCCTCGAAACTCGCGTAGGCCTCGGTGACACCGAAATACCGGGTGCGGGCTGCGAGGTCGCGTGCCAGCCGGACGTGGGGGTCCTGGTCCGGCCCGACCGGGATGACGGTGGGTTTGGGTTCTTCGAGCTGTGGGTAGAGGATGTCGGCCATCTGCGTGACGACCGACTGCATGTGCGAGACGTCGGTCTCGCCGTCGAAGCCGTAGATTGCCTGTAACTCGGAGTAGTTGGCCTCGATACCGAGTTCGAAGCCCAGGTTCTGGACCTCGTGATTCTCGGACTGGCGGTAGAGTTCCCCCTCCTCGGGGTCGAAACCGAGTGCGAGTAGCGAGAGGATGTAGTCGCGGGCGTGGGTATCGATCTCCGACCAGGTCATCCCGCGGGCGCTGTGTGCTTCGAGGTCGGCGATGAGACCGTAGGCGTCGCCACCCTGTTCTTGATGCCAGATGATCTCGTCGAAGACGAGTTTGTGGCCGATGTGCGGGTCGCCGGTGGGCATGAACCCGGAGAGAGCGGCGAACTCCTCGCCCTCGCGCATGGCGCGGGCGACGGGGCGGTAGTCGCGGTGGCCGAAGATGACGCCGCGACGCATCAGGTAGTGTGGGTCCGGGACCTCGGGGAGGATCTCGTCGAACTCCTCGATGCCGAACTCCGCGAACAGTTTCCGGTAGTCCGAGACCGTGGAGGAGCCCCACGGGTCGAGCGTCGTCTCGTCGGCCCCCTCGGCGTCGACGCCTCCATCGGCCAGCGGTCCCGGCGAATCCGCCGTGTCCGGCGTGTCGTCGGTCATTGGGCCTACGTCACGCCGACACACACTAATACCGTTCGCTTCACCCACCGACACGCGTCGACACCGAGCGCGGTGGACGCGATTGTTTCGCGTCCACGCGAGAGGTGTCGGGTGCGATAGCCGGGTCAGCTATCGCTCCCGGCCAGCGGCCCGTCGATCGTCCCACCACAGCGCGGACACGTCGACCGGTGGTGTACGGCCGTGACTTCGTACGCACAGCTCCGACAGCGGAACTGTTGCTGGTCGAACATCGACTGCCGTTCGGGATCTCTGGGCATCCGGTGATCCTCCGTGTAATACGTTACCTATTGTCGCACCAGGATAAACTCTCGTCTCCGGTCGCAGCCAACCCGTACACGGGTGATATCGCCCCGGTGTTCGCCCGGCAAGTGAGCGAAAAGCGATCGGGAGTAGTCTGAAGAGGACTGGTCACTCCGCCCTGCTCGCGGCTCCTGTCGTCGCCGAAAGACTCGCTCCGCTCACGGGTCACGGTGCTCCCCGTTCGCATCGAGGCGCTCACTGCGCTCGCACCTCGCCCCGCTCGTCTTTCGAGCCCCCCTCGCTACGCTCGCGAGGACGCCGCTCGCCCGAAGGAGGCGTTCGCTGTGCTCACGCCTCGCGGTCCAGCGCCGTCAGCACCCCGCGGACGTTCATCGCGACTTCGGCGTCGGCTTTCTCCACGCCCCACGCCTCGCGCTCGGCGTCGGCTTCGGCGACGAACTGCTCGATCACGGCCTCGTCGTCGTCCAGTTCGGCCCGCGCCCCGGCGACGGCGTCGACCCACGCCGCCAGCAGGTCGGCGTACTCGTCGAGTCGGTCGCCTCGTTCGGCGGGCCCGAAGTGGGTGTAACAGAGTACCTCGGGATCGAGGTCGCGCAGCAGGTCGATATCGGCCTGGCACTGCTCGGGGTCGAAGTTCGGCGGCGGACTCGTCGGAAACAGCTGGTCGCGGCCGGGGACGTAGATGCCCGCCGCGTCCGCCGCGAAGACGGCGTCGTTCTCGGGGTCGGCGAAGACGACCTGGTGGGGGGCGTGGCCCGGCGCGTAGTGGACGTCGAGGGGGTGGTCACCCAGGTCGATCCGGTCGCCGTCGGTGATCTCGACCAGCCGGTCTTCGGGGACGGGTTCGGGCTCGGTGTAGAACCGTATCTGGTCGCCGACGGCCTGTTTCGTCCCCGCCCAGAGTCGGCCGGGGTCGAGGAGGTGTCTGGCACCGCTCTCGTGGACGTAGACCGTCGCGTTCGGGCATTCGTCGACGAGAAAGCCCGCGCCGCCGGCGTGGTCGAGGTGGACGTGCGTGACCGCGATGACCTCGATGTCGGCGGGTTCGAGACCGACTTCTTCGACCGCGGCGAGGAGACGCTCGTAGTTGGTGCCGATGCCGGTGTCGACCAGCGCGGGTCGTTCGGCGTCGAGGATGTAGACGGCGCCGTAGCCTTCGACGTCGTACATCCCGGTGTCGACGTAGTACAGATCCGTGCAGTCGCCGGCCGTAACCGTCGTGACGTCACCGATTCCCATGTCGGCACGGTAGGGCGGACGCCCGCAAAAGGGTTCACGGTCGCTCGCGGGCGACGGTACCCGCGTGTGATCCAGTACCGGGGCCGAGCCACGGTTAAGTGGCGACGGTTCGAGACTCCGACGATGAACGTCATCGACGGCGTGTACACGTTCCCGCTGACGCTCGAGATCGACGAGCCCGATATCGAGGCCGACGAGTTCACGTTCCACCCCTCGGCGGTCGAGACCGACCGTGGACTGCTGCTGGTCGACGCCGGGTATCCGGGGTCGGTCGACCAGTTCGACGACCACCTCGACGAGGCGGGGTTCGACTGGGACGACGTGTGGGGCGTCGCGCTCACCCACCAGGACGCCGACCACGCGGGCGGGCTCGCGGACGTCGTGGAGCGAGCCGATCCCGTCGTGTTCGCCCACCGTGAGTGTGCACCCTACGTCGACGGCCGCGAACACCCCATCAAGATCGACGACGACGCCGAGCGCTTCCCGGCAGTCGACGTCGACGTCGAACTCGTCGACGGCGTCCGCTTCGATACGCTCGCCGGACCGATGGACGTCTCCCACACGCCGGGCCACGCGCCCGGCCACGTCTCCTATCACCTCCCGGACGAACGGCTGCTGATATCGGGCGATGCCCTGCACTCGCCCGAGGGCGAACTAGACGGGCCCCGTGGCCCGCTCGACGAGCAAAGGGCCATCGAATCGATCGGGGAACTGGCCGACCTGGCGGTCGAGCGGACGCTGTCCCAGCACGGTGGGTTCGTCGAACACGACCCGGACGCTATCGAGCGGATTCACGCCGCCGCGAACACCGACGACTGAGAACCGTGGCGCCCGTCAGGCCAGCGCGGATTCGAGGATCGCCCCGCGATTGTTGACGTACGTCGAGTAGTGGGCGTCGTCGCCGAGATAGAGGTCCACGTCGGAGAGTCGGTCGCCGAACGCCCGCGCCAGGTCCGGGTTCACCGTCTCGTCGGCGCGGCCGTGGTACATGTCGACCTCCCGGGAGAGGTCCGCGGGGTCGAATCCCCAGTCACTCCCCACGAGTGGCAGGTCGTGTGCGGACCCCCGCGACCCGTTCCGGAAGCCCTCGGCGGCGTCCTCGAACAGGACTTCGCCCGCGGGCCCGTCGAAGACGACACGGTCGGGCGCCGCGGACGTGCCGACGAGCGACGCCTCGAACCACGGGCGAGCGGTGTCGGCCAGCCACGCCGACTGTGCGAACGCGGCCTCCGAGAAGCCCGGCACCGACTTCGTCGCGTCGAGGACCGCCTCGTTGAACGGGTCGGCGTGCTCGCGGGTCTCGGGGGGCGTCACGGTGCTGACGAGTGAGACGCCCCGGACTCGTGCGGGGAGCAGGTGTGCACAGGCCAGCGCGTGTGGTCCCCCGCCCGAGAATCCGACGACACCGAACCGCTCGACGTCGAGGTGGTCGGCCAGCGCACGGACGTCGGCCGGCCAGTCGAGCAGGTCCCGATCCCGCTGGAAGTCGGAGTAGCCGAATCCCGGTCTCTCGGGGGCGACCAGTCTGATCCCCCGTTTTGCGGCGTCGTCGTCACAGAGCGACCAGAACAGTCTGGACCCGATCACGCCGTGGAAGGCGAAAACGGGAGTGCCGTTGGGGTCGCCGTACTCGGCGAAAGAGAGCCGCCGACCGTCCGTGAGGGCGACCGTCGACGGGTCCGATTCGTGCATACAGTTAGTACGGTCTGGCGCTTTTGAGCGCGTCGGTCCGCGGGCATCGGGTTCGGGTCCGTCGGGACGCCATTCCGGGACGCGGTGGCACACAACCGACACACCTACTTTCGTTCCTCGAAAACTCCCGACTATGCTACGCAGGCGCTTCGTCCGCGAGAACCCTGAGGCCGTGCGCGAGGGGCTCGATCTGCGGCACAACGACGACGTCGACCTGGACGCCATCCTCGAGATGGACGAGGAGTGGCGGGATCTCAAGGCGGAAGGTGACGACCTGCGCCACCGGCGCAACGAGATCTCCAGTCGGATCGGCGAGCTCAAACAGGAGGGCAAAGACGACGAGGCCCAGGAGGCCATCGACCGCTCCTCGGAACTCAAAGCCGAGATCGAACGCGTCGAGGAACGCGCCGACGAACTCGACGACGAACTCACCGAGCGCCTGCTCGAAGTGCCCAACGTCCCGAACGAGGACGTCCCGCCCGGCGAGGACGAATCGGACAACGTCGAGGTCCGCCGCGCCTTTTTCGACGACCACGACGCACCCGCCGACCCGGTCCCCCATTACGACTTGGGCGAAGAGCTGAACATCCTGAACTTCGAACGCGGGGCGAAGGTTTCCGGTGGCGGCTTCTACTTCCTGCAGGGCGACGGGGCGCGCCTGGAACACGCGCTCATCCAGTTCATGCTCGACGTCCACCGCGAGCAGGGCTACACCGACGTCTTCCCGCCGATTCCGGTCTCCTC
>Ga0207718_100674_pt1 | contig 25928 bp, 30 predicted proteins | sample A23M2SouthBayCA_FD_187749 | JGI IMG/M metagenome (GOLD analysis project Ga0207718, IMG submission 187749) | Aerobic enrichment media microbial communities from Eden Landing Ponds, California, USA - A23 M2 (SPAdes) | ecosystem: Environmental > Aquatic > Marine > Unclassified | place: Emeryville... | reverse complement strand
GGCAGGCGAGTGAAACGAAGCCTGCCGGTGTAGCTCAGACTGGCTAGAGCGAATCCTTCGTAAGGATTAGGCCGGGGGTTCAAATCCCCCCACCGGCTCTGTATTGTCTTGGCGAGAAGGGTTCTCTGCCGGAGCGCCAACCAACTACTTCAGAAGTATATCGGTTGATGACGAGAAGGAAGCCGTGAGATTCTGTCGCTATTCAACGGCAGCGACGCTCTGTCGTCCGGGAGTGTCGTCAGAAGTGTACGCCGCTAGTTCTCCGTCGGAACCGGGCCGGTGCCGATCTCCTCGCGGATCGCCGTCTCGAACTCCTGGCGACGCTCGAAGTACGGCACGTCGACGGCGTCCAGCACGGCCCCAAGCTCCTGGGCCCCCTCCGGTGTCCGGATCTCGGTGTCGCCCATGCGACGCCGGACGGTACTCTTCTCGATCCCGTACGTGAGCCGCGAGGCAACCTGCGCGAGCGGAACGCCAGAGACGTCCGGCCCCTCACCGAGCTCGATCGGTGGTCCCTCCGCCTCCTCGTCGGTGTCGTCTGCCATGGCGAGCGCTTGGCCGCGGCGGCGATTAGTGTTTTCGGAACCGACATCGGTTCCGAGTTCGACGGCGCTGCTTGCCCGAACGCCGTCGACAGCGACTGCAAGACGGGCGTCTGACGTACTGTTTTGTACGACAACGTGGTAGCAACCGACATGACCAGTTTGACGGATGTCTATCAGCGGCGGATCGGCGCGGTCGCGAGCCGCCGTCGGGTGCTTGCCGGGCTGACGCTGTTTGCAGTCGGATTGAGCCTTGTTGCCGTCGGTGTTCTCCTGGCGACAACGGGAATCGGGTCGGCACTGGGACTCGGCGTCTACGGCGCACGCGAGTGGGCGGGGATCCTCGCTGGGTTGGGATTGCCTGGGACGTTCGTCGGTCTGTTCACGATCCTGCCGACGAGTCGACTGACGCGGGCGACGATCGCGATCGGGGCGAGTCTGACGGTCTTCGCGGTCGCACTGTTCACGCATGCTTATCCGACGCAGTGGCCAGGAGCACCAGCAGCTGATCCGGCACTGGCGTTGACGACGCTCGCGCTATACTTCGTCGGAGCGATCACGACGGGGTGGTGTCTGTTCGTCGCGATCGCGACGTTCAAAACCAGGAAATCACCGGGCGGCGCTGCCGAGATGCGGATCACCGAGGAGGGAACGGTCAGGCTCGTCGAGCGGGCCGGCAGGGACGGTTCCGGTGTCGGTGGGATCGGTCTGTTCGGTACCGATCCGGATGGCGAGGTACCGACCCAGACAGGGAATGCGTCAGGTGGGGCTGGGTCCGCGCGCCAGACCGCCAGCGACGGCGGATCGACGGCAGTTGATCCATCCGCGGACGACGATGACGCGCTCGTCGGCTCGGTAACGGCACGCGGTCAGCCGGATCGGTACTGTGGGAACTGTGAGCAGTTCAATTACGTCCGTGTCGACGACGGCCTCGAACCCTATTGTAGACACCACAGCCGCTATCTCGACGACATGGACGCCTGTGACGCCTGGAAGTCCAACAGCCGCGATTCGATGGTTTGAATCCCTGCGTGCAAACCCGGGGGCTTAAGTTCGTCTACTGGCATACCGCGGGTATGGAATTCTGCGACGAGTGCGGTTCGATGATGAAGACGGACGGTGACATGTGGGTCTGTGAGAGCTGCGGTGCCGAAACGCCCCGCGAAGCGGCCACCGAGAGCGCGATGGTCACAACCCAAGGACAGGAGGAGGGCGAAATCGTCGACCTCAGCGACGGTGAAGCGGATGCCCGGCCGACGACCGAGATCCAGTGTCCGGAATGTGACAACGACCGTGCGTTCTGGGAGCTCAAACAGATCCGTGCCGCAGACGAGTCCGAAACCCGCTTTTTCACCTGCACTGAGTGCGGGCACAAGTGGCGCGAGGACGACCACTGAGCAGTGACTGGGGAAACGGACCCGACTGATGACGGATCGGAACGTGATTCCCGCGGTGATTTCCCCTGGGAATCCGCTGAGGGGCAGTATCCGAGTGTCCCGGCCGAAGCGCTCGGAGCAGGCGGTTGGTCGCTTCGGGACACCCGCGTCGAAGTCAGGGCACGCGTCGTGGGGGTTGTCGCCCGTGCGCACGAGCTGCGCTTCGAGGACGATCGGCTTCGCGACCGGGTTCGATCGGCCGGCGGCCCGGACCACCTCTGGCGGCTGTTCTACGCGACGCGACTCACGTTTTCGCCGTCCCTGCCGCCCGGAATCGGGCCGGCGATGGCCCTGCCGAAAGTACGGAGCGCCGCACGCGAGGAGTTCGCCGAGCAACTCCGCGACGAGGGTCTCACCGACGTCGAAGCCGGCGAAGACGACCGGATCGAAGTCGCTACGGGAACGCGGGCGAAACGGACTCGCTTCGAGGCGAGGCTCCCCGTTGAGACGGCAGCGGGCGAAATCGAGGTGCCCATGGCGGGGTGGATCGCAATCTGGCACGACGATGCCATGCTCCTGGCCGGCGGATTACAGCCAACGGATCTATCTGACGTGCTTGCGGGGACAGCGATCGACTTCGATTCATCGACGAGCCGGCAAGAAATCCAGACGCTGATTCGAGAAGTCTCCATCTAGGTCCGTCACACCGTCGCCACGGAGAGTCGACAATACTAATAGTTACGCTGTCAATATCATTCGACAGATGTACACGAACGCACCGCAACCATCGGCGAGTCGTGGGGTGATTTCGATTCTCGCACTCCTGCTGTTGTTCGGGAGTACCTTTCTCGGAACGTTCGTGCTCGGATTGGGTCCCGAGCAGCCAACCGCCCCAAATGCGGCACTGGATTTCGAGGCGGACGACTCCGGGACGGTGACGATCTCCCATGATGGCGGGGATGCCATCTACCGATCTGAAATCGAGATTCAAAGCCCTGGTACTGTCGGTCAGTGGCCGGGTCCGGAGATCACTGCCGGGGACGATATTTCGGTTTCGGGGCTCGAAAGTGGAGATGAGATCACGGTCGTCTGGCATGCTCCCGACGGTGGTGCCTCCGCAGTGATCGCGACGTACGAGGTCCCCTGATCACGTCGCCATGCTGCCGGAAGGGACCGTGAACCTGTTGAACTACACCAGCCGCCCAAAGGTCAGATAGCCGGTGTGTCCGACCCCAGCCGTCGAGGGTCGAGACCCGCGCTCGTCGAAGTCCATCTCCCGCTGGATCGTCTCGAGGGTTTCGATCTCCGAGAGACCGACGTCCCGGGCCGTCTTGACGACTTCCTTCGAGCTTTCGACGAACGGCGAGTAGACGGCGACGAACCCGCCGTCGGCCAGCAGGTCGGGCGCGTGCTCAACCAGTTCCGAAGCATCGGCCGTGTCGAGTGTGAGGACGTCGTACGGCGCGTCGTCTAGGAGTTCGTCGACGTGTTCGGTCGCGTCGCCGGTCCGCACGTCGACGGCGTCTTCGACACCAGCCAGTGCCATGTTCTCGCGGGCGACGTCGGCGAAGTCGTCGGTCTGCTCGTAGGTGACGACCGACGCGCCGACTCGACCCATATATCCGGCGAGGACACCGGTTCCTGTCCCCACGTCCAACACACGGTCACCGCCCGCAATGCCGGTGTGACCGACGATCAGCCCGACGTCCCGGGGCATCATCGGGGCACCGGTCCGTTCGAAGTGCTCGAAGAGGTCGGGGCCACGAAGCGCGCGGACGTCGAATTCGGTCCCGAGGTGCGTTTCCAGGGTATCGCCCGGTGTGGCATCGGCCGGCACGTCAAGGATGCCCAGGTCGGTCTCGAGGGTGTCTCCGTGGGCGACGAGATACTCCCGGCCCGCACCGACGAGGAGAACGCTCACTCGAGGCTGGCGATCGCTGCCGCGAGGTCGCCGTCCGCCTCCTGTAGCGCCTCGCGGGCCGCGTCCTCGGCGACTCCCGCACGCTGGACGACGATGTCGACGTCCTCCTGCGGGATCGCGTCTTCGCCCTCGTCCTCGGGCACGGTCGCGCTTTCGGTGTCACCAGTGCCACGCTCGCGGGATTCGGGTTCGCCGACGATCTGGTAGGTCTGTTGGCCCTGGGCGTCCATGCGCTGGACCTCGGCGTCCGAAAAGACCAGTTCCTCGTCGGGCGTTCTGATGATGACCTCTTCGGCGTCGATGTCCTCGAGGTCGATCCCCATCTGTTCCATCATCTGCTTCATCTTGCGCGGGTTGAGACCCCCGCCGCCTCCGCCAAACATACTCCTTGATCCGGGACGGGCAATAAAAAGCCTGGCGACGTTCCGTCGTGAGCCCGTTCCGGATTATGTCTCGCTGTCGGGCTCCGTTTCGGCCCCATCCCGGACGGAGACGGCCACGCCACTCGTGAGGTCTGCCATCGCCGCCGCCGGGAGTTCAGCCCGGCCGACGCCGAGCAGCGTCCCGTCCTCGCGGACGACTAACACCTCGTCGTCCGATCGGATCGACGCGTCGGCGTCGGTCACAAACTTCGCGAAGGCGTTGCGCCCGTCCCGAACGAACGGCTCACTCTCCTCGCCAACGGAGACGCGACCGGCCGGCGCGTCGAGCGCGTCTCTGAGTCGTCGTCCCCCGGCGAGTCCGAGCGTGAACCGGCCGTCCAGTCCCAGCGAGACCAGCCGTCCGTCCGAAGCGTGGATCTGACGTGGCCGGCCGGATTTCGATCGGGTAACACGCAGGTCAGTCGTCTCCCCAAAGAGGGCATCGCTCGCACCAGCACCGAACTGATAATCCGCGATCCGTTCGAGTCGCGTCCACTCGTCCATCGCCTCGCGCTTGCACGCGGGAACGCATAATCCCTGCCATCCGAAGATCTGCACTCGGCTGGTTGTCTCGACGAATACCACTGCTCGCGGGCGAGCGAGACGGCAAACGACCACGGGTACTGGTCTATTTATGCCCGCCGGCGGCAAACCTTCGGCTAATGACGACAGATTCGCTGCAGACGCGTGGCGGGTTCGCGCTACTCGTGGTATCGGCGGCAGTCATCCTCGGAATCGGTGTCACTGACTTGATCCCCGCTTTCGTCGCTGGTATCGCCGCGATGGGGCTGGCAGCCGGGACGTTACTCGTCGGCACCGCTGGCGAGGAACGGCCCGTCTGAGAGTCTCAACTGGAACGCAATTCGCCGCTATAGCAGGAAGCGGTCGGTATCCTCGCTCAGATCGGTGTAGTCCTCGGCCACGTCGAGCAGTTCTTCCGACGTCGATTCTCCAAAGCTCAGCACTTCGACGCGGACACCCTCGTGTCTGACGTGCGTGACCAGTCTGGCGAAGTCCCCGTCACCGGTACACAGCGCTATCGTGTCGACGTGTGGAGCCAGCGTCACGGCGTCGAGGCTCATCCCGACGTCCCAGTCGGCCTTCTTCGAGCCGTCGGCGAACGTCTTGATGTCCTTTGCCTTGGTCTCGAAGCCGATGTCCTCTAAGGCGTCGAAAAACCGTTCCTCGTCGTCGGCGTCCGCCCGGATGACGTACGCGATCGCCCGCGTGAGCTGACGGTCCCGAACCGCCGCGTCGAGGAGCGCCTCGTAATCGATGTTCTGCTGATACAGGCTCTGGGCAGTGTGATAGAGGTTCTGGGAGTCGGCCAGCACGGCGACCCGCTGGCCCGGATGCACGTCGGTCATACTGAACCGTCCACCCGGCGCGTCCAAAGTCCTTGCGACCGGGGCGAACGGAATCCCGAGACATACGCTGTCAGCTCTCGAAGAGGGTATCCGCGAGCACAACACCTTTAGAATTGTACGATATAGTCACTAACATGGACGACTCGTCCCTCGCCGTACTGGACGCCTCGATCGGGACGACGCCCGCCGAGGAAAACTTCCGACGGGTGCTCGATCTGCCGGTGTCGACGTACAAGGTCAGCGAGGGCGAGTTGCCGCCGGTACCCGATGCGACTGATTGGGCCCACGACGGCGTCGTTATCTCCGGATCGCAGGTCTCCGTCTACGAGGATCGGGCCTGGATCGAGGCGGTCGAGGAGTGGGTCGACCGTGGCGTCGAGGCTGGCGTTCCTGTACTCGGCGTCTGCTGGGGTCATCAATTGCTCGCGTCAGCCTTCGGTGGACAGGTCGAACCCACCGGTGCGTACGAACTCGGGTACGCAACCATCGAACGAGTGCGGGCGAGTCCACTGCTCGACGGCGTCGGTGAGTCCTTCGTCGCCTTCGAGAGTCACTCCGACGCCGTCACCGACCTCCCTGACGACGCGACGCGGCTGGCCGAAAACGACCGTGGGGTACAGGCGTTTTCCGTCGGTACCGCCTACGGCGTCCAGTTTCACCCGGAGTACGACGTCGATACCGCACGCTGGGTGGTACAGAACAAGGACGGGGAGATCGACGACGAACGACTCCAGGCGGTGCTTGCGTCGATCACGCCGGAGAATCACGCACAGACGGCCGACGCCCGACAGGTCTTCGAGAACTTCGAAACGATCGCCGAGCGATCCGGGTAGTGCGATCCGAATGGGAGAGCGCTACTGCTATGTGGCAGTCGTCACTCCGATTTCAGCGTGAACCACCAGTCGTACATCTCGTAGTCGTCGCCCTCGGCCTCGGCCTTTCGGGCCTCGATCTCCTCGCTGGTACCCGGCGGCGGCAGGAGGACACGGTCGCCGAAGCGGGCGTTCTCGGGCCAGTCGGCCGGCGTGGCGACGCCCTCGCTATCGGAGTGCTGGAGCGCGTCGAGCGACCGGAGGATCTCGTCGATGTTGCGACCGATCTCTTCGGGGTAGTACAGCACCTGTCGGACAGTCCCCTCGGGATCGACGATGAAGACCGCACGGACAGTGCTGGTGCTGCCCGACTGGATCATGCCGAGGCGCTCGCCGACCCGCCCGGACTCGTCGGCGATGATCGGGAACTCGATCGTCTCGTCGAGTTCGGCTTCGATCCAGTCGATCCACTTGAGATGGGAGTGGACGCGGTCGACCGACAGTCCGATCAGGTTCGCGTTGCGATCAGCGAACTCGTCGCTGCGCTGGGAGAACGCCGTGAACTCCGTCGTACAGACGGGCGTGAAGTCGCCGGGGTGGCTGAACAGTACGAACCACTCGCCCTCGTAGTCGCCGGGAAGCGAAACCGTCCCTTCGGTCGTCTCGACTTCGAGGTCCGGGAACTGGTCACCGATCAGCGGGATGCCCTGGGTTTCGTCGCTTTCTGGCATACAGTGTAGTGTATGGATTACACAATACTAAAAGTTTCTATGCCGTCCGGTAATCTTCATTCGGAAACGTGAAAGACTGTTTCAGACTGGCCCGATATTCGCGACAGCCACTCATGGCTGCAGACTGTCAGGTGTTCGGGGGATCGCCGGTGATCGCAGACGGGGGACTCATCACGATGGTGACGGGACAACGGGCGTTTCGAAAGTCGTTTTTCTGGAAACCGCCGATCCGGGATTGACATGGCACTGTCGAACGACGAGTTGCAGTTCTCCTCGCTGTACGTGATGCGCTTCGCCGGCAGCTTCGGGTTCATGTCGGTGATGACGCTGCTGCCGGACTTCATCGAGGCGCTCGGGGCGACTGGCATCACCATCGGGGTGTTCTTCCTCGGCGGCGCGGCCGCCCTCTCGGGCGTCGCGACGTTCGGCGGTATCCTCGCGTTCCGTCACGGCCGCGAGGGGCTCCGTCCGGCGTAAGTGCGTGGTGCCACAGCGCGGTGGCGGCCGCGTTCGATCCGATCGAGCCGGCCAACCCGAACCGAGACCTTTGAAAACACGGCTCGCCAATCGATGTGCATGATCGTTGCCTTCGACTTCGACGGGACGCTGTCGGGAGACGAGATGACCACTTTCCTCGCCGAGCAGTGTGGCGTCACCGAGCGCATGGACGAGATCACCCAGCGCGCCATGCGCGGCGAGATCGAGTACGCCGAGAGCCTTCGAGAGCGGTGTGCGCTGCTCGAGGGGCTCGAGGACGACCGCGCAGGGGAAGCCTTCGAGCAAGTCCACCTTCGCCCGGGCGCGGCCGACGTGATCGAAGCCCTTCGGGCGGCTGGCGTCACGGTCGCGATCTTTACGGGCGGGTTCGAGCGCGGCGTGGCCGCCGCCCTGGAACACGACGACGTTACCGTCGACACGATCGTCTCGAATCGCCTGCCAGTCGAGGAGGGAAAACTCACCGGTGCGGTCGAGGGACCGCTGATCGAGGGGACGAAAGACGACGCCCTCGCGGACTTCGCGGCCGAGCGCGGCGTGTCGATGGACCGGACGATCGCCGTCGGCGACGGCGCGAACGACCTGCCGATGCTCGAAGTCGCGGGTCTCGCTGTGGGATTCGATCCGAAGCCGGCGGTCGAACCCACCTGTGACGTGATCGTCGAGTCGATGGCCGAACTCCGGGACGTCCTCGAGGCCGAGGGCGTTCTCTGAGACGGTCCGACGCTGAACCACGGCCGGAAAATGAACTCCACGGTGTGGATCCGGCGTGACCGAACCCCGAACTACAAGTTTCGGGTGGTCGATTTCGGCCACGAATGCCTTCATCTGATAGCGACTCGACCGGAGAGCGAGCGACGACCCACGTCGACACCGTCGAAACGTACGAGGGCGTTACGTACGCGGACCGCGACGCGGGAGCGATGAATCTTGATCTGTTCGTTCCCGAAACCGACGCCCCGCCGCTCGTCGTCTACGTCCACGGCGGCGGATGGGCCTACGCGACCCGCAAGAACGCCCCCGATCTGGAACGCTACGCCGCCGAGTGGGGCGTCGCGTTCGCGAGTGTGAGCTACCGGCTGGCGCCGATTCCGGACGACTCGCCGTTCGATCCCGCGCCCGACAACCCGACGCCGCGAGGGGTCTTCCCGGCCCAAATTCTCGACGTGAAGGCCGCCATCAGGTGGCTTCGTGCGAACGCCGAGGAGTACGGGTTCGACGCTGAGGACGTGGCGGTCTGGGGAGCCTCCGCAGGGGGTCATTTAGCTGCCCTCGCCGGGACGCTTGCGGACGTCAACGGCCTCGCAGGCGACGTCTATCCTGCCGAGACGGTCGAAAAGTGTGTGGCACCCGAACAATCCGGGCAGGTTCAGGCCGTCGTCGACTGGTACGGTGTCAGCGACCTCCGCGAACTCGACGGTGACGGCCTCGAATCGCTCCTGCTGGGCGGCACCGTGACCGACAACCCCGAGAAGGCGCGGCTGGCGAGTCCGATATCTTACGTCTCGGAGACGACACCACCGTTCCTCGTGATGCACGGACGGGCCGACGACGTGGTCCCGTTCGACCAGACCGAACTGCTCGCCGAAGCTCTTGCCGACGCCCACGTTGCCGCAACCGTCTACGAACTCCACGAGCAGGGCCACGTCTTCGGCGCGGACAGCGAGCGCTCGGCGATGGAGCGACTCACGGTGACGCCGCGGCCCGCACAATCGGTGACGGCGACCGCTCACTTCGCGGAAGGTGAATCGGACAGCGGGCTTGCGGGCGTTCCGCCGGCCGGGCCCGACGCGATTGCGCGATTCCTGTCTCGAACGATCGGGACGGCCCACGCGGAATGACGCACAGTGTCATCCGATTCTGATATAACAAATTGTAAAAACTTAATATCTATCGCTCTTCACAATCCGCTCGTATGGTATACCATACTGTTTTCGAGAGCATGGAGACTGTACCGCTTTTCGTCGATCAGTTCGTCGCCTCTTGGGAGTCCGCGATCGAGTCGATCATCGCGCAACTCCCCGGAATCGTCGGCGCTGTACTCATTCTGATCCTTGGGGTGTACCTGGGACGGCTGCTCGGGGGCGTGGCCGAACGGCTCGGTCGCCGGGTCGGGCTGGCGGACGTCTTCGCCGATTCGCCGATCGAATCACTCCTCGGTGAGAACGGATCGCTTTCGGGCGCACTCGGCGTCGTCGTCAAATACTACGTCATCGTCTTCGCCGCGTTCATCGCGGTCAGGTACGTCGGCTTTACCATCCTCGAAGAGTGGCTCCGGACGCTGGTCGAGTATCTCCCGCGGGCGCTCGCCGGGCTTGGCGTCATTCTGGTCGGCATCGTCGTCGCAGAGTACGCAGCCGACCAGACGGCTGAATCCGAGGCGGTCCAGGGAAGCGAATACGGCGCGTGGGTCACAGCCGGTGTCAGGGCGATCCTGTACTTCTTCGTCGCGGTCATCGGGCTGGATATGCTCGGGATCAATCTGGAGATCGTCTACCTCATCGTCGACGGGGTGACGTCGGCGGTCGGCCTCGGCATCACGGCCGCGATCGCGCTCGCGGTCGGCGTCGCCGTCGGCTACGCCGCCAAGGAGTACGCCGAGGACCGTTCGAAGGCCGACACCTAACCGGTCGAAGCGTCGGTCACTCCGTTCGGTCTCGGATTGGGTTTTCTCGGAGGTGGACGTCAGCGAAATCGAGAATGGCGTCCCAGTACCCCCGGTCCAGGGTGTGTTTCGTCTCCCGGCGATACTGAGCGAGGGTGCCGACCGTCTCCGCCGAGATCGCGTCGTCGCCGTACAGCAGGCCGTCGCCGACGGTTCCGTCCGCCCCGAGCAGGTCGTAGACCGGATCGGCCGCTTGAATCGAGTCGAGTGCGAGGCCGGGATTCGTCCAGTAATCCCGTGCGCCCTCGGTGTCCAGCAGCGGCCTGGGAGCCACGAGGGAAACCAGGAGGTGCTGGTCAACCGGCAGTCGCTCCGGCCGACCGCCGAACGCGGGAAAGACGTCGTTGAACCAGTGGGGGAACGCCTCGGTGATCCCGGCGACGGTCTCTTGGTCGTTGTCCCGGGCCGGCGTGACGCCGCCGGTACCGGACTGGTGGGGAACGACGAGATCGATCCGATCGTCGAGCGCGCCCGCAAGCATGGCGGCCTTGCCGAGTCGGGAATGGCCGATGACCGCAATGCCGTCGTTTCTGGCCTGCGGAGCTTCGCGGAGTGCGTCGACTCCGCGCCGGAGCCCCCACGCCCACGCCGCGATCGTTCCCCATCGCGTCGGTGCTGGCCCGGGGAGGTCGTCGTAATAGGGGTGTATCCCGTCGGTCGGGTCGTCGCGGTCCGGATCGACATCTGCTGGATGAAACGTGGCGAGACCGTAGCCCCCCTCGATCAGCCGTTCGACACACCAGTATTCGCTGGCCGCACCCCGATCCTCGAGTCCGAATTCGGCCGCTGTGTCGGTGATCGTCACCGCCGGATCGTCGATAGCCGCGTGATTGCCGGCGTTGTTCAGGCCCAGAAACACCGGCACTGCGTCCCGATCAGCCGGCGTAAACACGGCCAGATCAATCGTGGGGGCATCGGCCGGGAGATCGGCGAACCGGATCGTGCGTTCCTCGAATCTCGCGCGGCCCTCGAGTACTATCGTCGACTGTCCCGTCTCGATCTCGATCGCCGGCGTGTCGGGCGCGTACCCGTAGACGTAGTGTTCGAACGCCCGTCTGATCTCGGGTCGACGGCGATCCCACCATGCTGTGGACGTCTCGACCGCCGCACCGTCGAAGGTAACCAGTGGATCAGGCAGTTCCGGCTCGGGGGGAAGCGCTGACGGGGCCGGAAACTCCGCTGGGGAAGTCGTGTGGTCCATGTCGACAGGCCGAGCGCCGGGCGGGTAAAACTATTCCTCAGCTCGAAACGTCCGCCGAGTGTCCCGCTCGCCGACGACCGCATCAATCTCGACCAGCCCGCGGTCGGTAAATATCCGGTTCCAGTCACGGTGATAGAGCGGGATATCCTCGGAGACGTACGTCACTTCCGACTCGGCAGTTCCGTCACTGTCCCCTTCGTTTTCGACGGTGATGAGGAGGTCGTCAGTGACCCTGACCAGTTCGTCGAAGACCCACACTGATTCCGGGTGGATGTGCTGGAGCGTCTCGACGGCGAATACGGCGTCGAATTGCCCATCCGCAAAGTCCTCGATGACCGCTTCGATCGTGTTGTGATAGAACGTCCCCCGGTCCGCGAGTTCGGGATACGTCTCCGCCATCACCTCGAAGGCGTCGTCGTTGACCTCGATTCCAGTCAGGTCAGTGTATCCGTGTTCCAGCAGATGGGCGAGGTGTCGACCCGAGCTGCAACCGAGTTCGAGGATCGACGCGTCCGGTGTGAGAGACTGATCGACGGTTTCCCGGATTGCCTCGCTCGTCTCGTTCGGGCCGTAGTGTGCGTAGTATTCAGGGGAGTACTCGCCGGAGCGGTCGGCCCACTCTCGACGAACAGTGTCAGGGTCCACACTCGTCCCTCGTGACCGGAACGTAAAGACTTACGGAACGACTGGGTCGGTGCCGTTCGGCCGATACAGGGAACGCCTTATGCCGGTTCCACTCCCAGTGATGCTATGGAACGTCTTCCGGAAATCGGACTCGGGACGCCAACTGACCCGGACGCCTGTCGTCGCGCCGTCACCGCTGCACTCGATACCGGCTATCGGTTCATCGACACCGCACAGATGTACGACAACGAGCGCGCCGTCGGTGCGGGACTGGCCGAGAGCGACGTTCCCCGCGAAGACGTCGTCGTGGCGACGAAACTCGCCCCCGGAAACCTTTCACCCGAGGACGTCCGTGCGACCACCGAGGAGAGTCTGGACCGCCTTGGTCTCGAGGCGGTGGACCTGTTGTACGTCCACTGGCCGCGAGACACGTACGATCCCGAGCGGACCCTGCCAGCTCTCGAAGCCCTCCGGGACGACGGATTGATCGACGCGATCGGGGTGTCGAATTTCTCGCCGGCGCTGCTCGATGAGGCACGCTCGATACTCGACGCGCCGATCCGTGCCCACCAGGTCGAGTGTCATCCGCTCTGTCCACAATCAGCGCTTCGAGCGGATGCAGCCCGCCACGATACCCAGCTCGTCGCCTACTCTCCGCTCGGTCGCGGTGAGTTACTCGATCACCCGACGCTAACCCCTCTCGCCGACGATCTCGGCGAGAGCGTCGCGACGATCGTTCTCGCGTGGTTGCACGCCAAGGACGTCGTCCCGATCCCCCGAAGTGCGACGCCAGCACACATCGAAACCAACTTCGCGGCACTCGACGTCGAGTTGCCGCCGGCTGCGATCGATCGACTCGACGCCATCGAGGACCGGTATCGGACTGTCGATCCCGACTACGCAGTCTGGAACGACGGATCCGCCTGACTGGCGTGTTCGGCTACCGACGTGTCCTGGTCCCGGCGTTTGTGTTCTGCTCTCGACGATTGTGTTCCGATCAGCGGTTTTCTGAGCCGTCTGCGGGCTCCGTCTGTGACGGACACGCAACCGAGTACGTCACCGTCCGTGATTCGGCAGTCTCGACTGCAATGGTCTCACCTTCCGCCCGAACGTCGAATCGGACCGTCGTGGATGGGTCGGCTTGTTCGGTTCCGAGACACCTCACCATCATCGGAACAGCGAATCCCTCGCCGGGTGAAAGGGATCGCGTTTCCACTGTTGGTACCTCGACCGACAGGCCACGTTTCGCTTCGACGACCGCGGTGACGCGCACCTCGACAGGCTGTGAAAACTGGTTCCGGACGCTCACGAGCGTCTCTTGAGTGTTTGGCTCGATTGAGACGGACTCGCTTGCGTACGACAGTGCGAGGGACGCGTCCGCGTCACCCACGACGGCGACGGCAACCGCCCGACCCGCAGTCGTGGCGTTGTATCCGGTCGATCCGACCGAGAAACACAGCGCTACCACCATCGCGATCGCAGCGACAATCCAGTGTGCATCACTCATCTGTCACCTCCGGTGGTGCGTCGTCAACGCCGAGTCGCATCCGGCGTGACAGATGAAAATGAGCACTCGAGGAGACGAGAAATACCACGATAAGGAACGCGGTCCATGCCACTGACGGAAGCTCGGCAAACGGGCCTATACCGAGCCACGACAGGGAGACCACGACAGCTCCGAGGACGCTTACACTGAGATAGTAGGCGCTCCAGGGGAGTTCGTATCTGTCGACGAGTTCCAGATAGATGTCGAGACGCTGTGCAGCATCTGTCAGTGAAATATTTCCAGTCCGTTGATCGAACTCGACGATCCCTTTTTCATCGAGTTTCGGCAAGTGAAACTGCTGAAGCGACGTGTAGACGCTTTTGCGCTCCGAGGCTGAGACCGCTGTCGTCTCGCCGTGCTCCCACGCCGCAACCTGTTCGGCGACGTCGCTCAGCGCGACGTCGTCACCGTTCTGTTTGAGGTAATGTAGCGTGTAGCGCCGTCGTCGATTGCTGAGTACTTCGAAGGCGTCGTCGCGCGTGAACTCGTCGCTGGGTTCGTCTCCGTCTGTTTGTCCGATACGCTGCCCTACCGTCTGTCTATCCCCCGATTGTGACATAGCGTTCCCACCCCCATCGGTGCGGTCCGCCTGCAGTACAGTTCGATACTGATCTGGTCAATACATAAAACTTAGTGACGTATTAATACGTTTTCAGCGGATATGCCTGACGCCCGTCGAATCGATAGGGCGTGTACCACCACCTTCCAATCGTGGTCGAGAGCCCCGTATACCCGCATCTGGCGGCTAGTATACGGTCTTTTCTCGATCCGTCGTCTCTTCAACGAAGGATTGTCAGACTGGGCTCCGAGGCGGAACGAATCACTGGACGTTCAAATTGTCGTAGAACGCTAGCAATCAGTCATTGACAGACCTTCAACTGGCTTGATACAATGTGGGTGGAGCCAATAGGCGTAATCGAGCACGCTCACCGCGCTCGTGGCGTATCGCCTGGGGGGTGGGCGTGTGACAGGGGGAAAACTATGGAACGACGAAAGTTTCTGATCGGCATGGGATCGCTCGCCGCCGGCTCGGCGGCTGCAATGGGGACGAGTGCGTTCACGAGTACGTCCGCGAACCGACAGCTCTCGGTGCAGGTAGCCAACGACGCGGCCGCGTACATGGGGCTTTCGGCCGTCAAGGGGTCACCGAATTCGGCGTACGTGAGCCAGAACGGAACGAACGGTGAACTCGCGATCGACGTCGCCGATACGAGTGCAGGGGGCAGCGGTGTAAACCTCCACTCACACACGCGTATCGACGATCTATTCGAAGTCACGAACCAGGGCACCCAGCCGGTGTACGTGTTCGTCTGGCTGACTGGGAATGGGGCGAAAACGAACGCGTACTTCTACGACTCAGCGAATCCGACGAAGGCGCTTTCTCCGGACTACGGAAAGCCCGGAGCCTACGCCGACCAGGGGGATCCGGATTCGCTCGGACCCGATTCGTCGGCCATCGAACGGTCAGCGGCGAAGCTCGAACCGGGGGAATCGATGACTGTCGGACTCGACATCGAAGCGCTGGGAACGGGAACGAAATTCGCCGCGTCGGGTGGGTTGCAGGTCAATGCCGTTGCCGACGAGAACGCCGCCCCGGGACAACCGTATGATCCCTGAAGCGGCAATTCACGAGAGGTGCACCGGTCGACAACTGCAGACAACGACAGGTGACAACCGATGAAACGACGCACGGTACTCTCGGCATTCGGGGCGCTCGCTGCCGGTGGGGCAGTCACAATGGGAACCGGTGCGTTCACGGCGACGAGCGCGGATCGACAGTTTTCGGTGTCTGTCGCCGACGACTCGACCGCGTTCCTCGGACTCGGCCCGGCACCCGGACCGAACGGTGCGTACGCGGACGGCTCGGACGACGGTGAACTCGAACTGGACTTCACCGAGGATAACGAGAACGTCGGAACCGGGATCGCGGGGGGGAGTGGTATCAATTCGAACGCGACCACCCACTTCAAAGACGTCTTCGAGATACAGAATCAGGGGACTCAGACGGTCCGCGTCACGGTCACCCCGGTCGGGTTCTTCGAGGCCGACAACGGCAACGCACTGTTGGTCCTGCTGATCCCGCCGCGGTGGGCGATCGACAAGGGGAACCTCACAGAGCTGAAACTCGACGTCGGAGAGTCCGCACGATTCGGCGTCATCGCTGCCAGTTCCAGGGATTTCCCGCCCGGACTGGCCATCAACGACGAACTCACCATCACCGCGGAGGCACTCTGACATGACGGACGAACTCTCGATCGAGGCGTTCTTCGGCGCGTCCGAACGGTACGACCCCGCAGACGTATCGGAGATCCCGGACGACGTCCGCGAGGACATCAACGCCACACTGCAAACGATCGAATCGATCGACGACTGACGAACGACGGGGATCGCCGGGTGATCGATTCCCGAATCCGCCGTTTCGAACGTGTGGTCGTGCTTTTGGCCGGTCACAGCCACAGCGGTCGGTTGTTCCAGTTTCACTCGCCCGCACGCGTCGACTCTGACTCCCACCGCCAGGAAGACACAGTAGCGGTTCGCCAGTTCACCGAACCCGAAGATCGACCACCTGGAACCCGAGTCCGTCCGAGCACTGCTGACACTACTGGCCCGGATCGTGGGTATCGAATCGGGCGGCAACGTACGAGACGGCGACCAGGAGGACGCCCAACGCGAGTCCGACGGTAACCATCCCGTAGATGGCCATCCCCACAGTCGAGGACGGGAGCGCAATGACGCCGAACAGTTCCGGCTCGACGACGTCAGGTCTCGTCGCCCCCAACAGCGCGCCCATCAGACCGGCGATGACGACCACGGACAGGTACACCCCGATAATGACTCGCTGACCGCGGATCGGACTGGAAGTCGACACACCCCCCGATATGTGCCGGAGGCGATTAGGCTTTTCACTCCCGGCGGGTATCTTTGGGTATGTCCGAGAAGGAACTCATGCTTGGGGCGCTGGTCGCGATCGCGCTGATGATGGGAATCGCGGCGTTCATGCTTGTGCTTGGGTGAACACCGCAACTTCGATGGCCCGACCGCTGCATCGAGACAGAGACGCCTCCCGGTTCTGTTGTTCCCTGGCACGAACTACAGTAGCACTCAAAAATTCCGTCGAGGTAACCGATCAACTGCCCACTGCGTCCGCCTATCGCATTCCACCGTTGAGACCGCTCCTCCGTGAAATTGTGGATTATCGGTGTTTCGTGGTCTCGTCCCTTGACTACCCCCTTCCGTCGTCGTCTTGATTTGATATCGCACACGGGGTGGTGGGTTCGCCCGTGTGGAGATTGCGGTTGACCAACTGTTTCTCCAAAACGACTCATATTTTGGGTAGGTTTTCCGTGTTCGCGACTTCCTCAACTCCGGTAAGTTTGTCTCCGTGAGTACTCAACAAATATTTGACCGATCTAAATTCATCAGTTCCAAAAACATCAATCGCCTCTCATCGATGTCGTCCGTCCGTCGAACAGCACCTCGAAGAGTTTGCGTTCGGCTGCCCGGAGATGTTGCGTGAACGTCGATTGCGTGATATCCATCATCCCTGCGACGTCTTCCCCACTGGTCTCGCGAGGCCACTCGAAGAAGCCTGCGAAGTAGGCTGTCCGAGCAGCCTCGAGTTGCCGATCAGTCAGTGACTCCTCGAAGGATGACTGGACCTCTGTCTCAGAGACCGTCTCCCGCTCCCGATCACGCTGAGCGACCAATTCTAAGGCAGGATATGCTGATTGGACGGCCTCAACGACGGTCCGGATATCGTTCGAGCGGGAGACCTCTGCGAGTACACGGCCGTGACCTTCCGTGGCGGAGAATGACGTAACGGTGGCCCCATAGCGGGCAAGCGTTGCGATGACCGACGATTCGTCAATGAGGAGTCGATATAGACATCGATCCTCGTAGGTACACAGTGACTGTGATTCGAGGATATGGGCCGATGCGTCGACGTGTTCCGAGACGGCCACTGGTGCGCTCTCCGTGATCGAGACATATGTAACGCGACCTGACTCGACGCCGCCAGCTACGTGTTCGAGCTCAACCGTACATTCAAGAGCCGAAGAAAGGGCGACGAGCGGGTCTGTCGCTCCGTCAAGGCGGAACGTCAATTCGGTGAACTCGTCGGCCGCAAGGGTCCGTCTGCTCTCCGCAGCGTTGATCGCGTCGCCGACGGTCAACCCGAGTTCACCGAACAGTTCTCGACCGATAGCTTCGAAGGCGTCGTCGGTTGCCGCATCGACGAACAACACTCCGTAGTCCGCGTCATGATACGAGAGTGGGACAGCGACAGCAGTCGCTTCGACCGGATTCTCGACTTCTGACACTGATTCGTCGAGGAATGCCGGCTGGCCGTCTTCGAGTACCGCATCGACGATTTCGCGATACGGGTCTGCCTTGGCGATTCGGTCCTCGATAGTGGCCTCGTCGACGCCGGCGCTGGCTCGAACGCCGACACTGTCGTCGACGAGATGGGCTTGGCCGACCCACGCTGTCTCGAACAACGACGAGCGAGCAAAGCGATCGCATAGCGACCGTTCGATCTCTGTGCGGGATGCAGCCGCAACGAGCTCACGGTTCACGTCGCGCAACACCTCATTCGTGTTGTTGAGTCGTTCGAGACGGTCGTTTTGCTCTTCAATGCGGAGTTGTTGTTCTTTTCGCTCAGTCACGTCCCGTTCGACGGCGACGTATCGTTCGACGGCACCTGTCTCGTCGGTGATCGGTGCGATAGTCGTATCTACCCAGCACCGGTCGCCGGAGCGGCGACTGTTGATGATCTCTCCTTCCCAGATCGAGCCCTCGGAGATCGTCTCCCACATCTCGGTATAGAACGACTCGTCGTGCTCGCCGGATTTCCACAGTCGAGGATTCTTACCGATGACTGAGTCAGGATCGTAGCCCGTCACACGCTCGACAGCCGGGTTAGCGTACTCGATCGTTCCGTCAGTGTCGGTCAGGAAGATCGCGTGGCCGGCGTGTTCGATCGCCTTCCGAAACCCTTCAAGCTGCTCGGTGATGCGCTGCTCTTCGACGACGTAACTCGATAGATAGTAGACTGTCAACACGGCGAGCACGCTCACGACGAGCCCAGGGAGTTCTTCGAGCGGTCCAGTCGATCCTTGCGCGGAGAGGATCTGTCGCGTCGCCATCAGCGCAAGCATAACCGTCAGAAACGCGAACCGCCGGTCGTTCGACCGGTAGAGCAACACCAGCGAGTAGCCGACGCCGAGGATCCGCAGGACGATAGAGGCGAGGATGACGAGATTCACGACACGTATTCGGACGTCCCGCCGTATATATTTCAAGGACGTTCTCGGTCTCCGGGGCGCACGGAAATATCCGCTCAGCTGGCCTGATATCACCCCGGCCAAAGAGTATTGGGTGGGTGGTTATACCGGGTATTCGGCCCGAACTACGGGGGCAAACAATATTGGGACTACGCTCTCAGGAGTGTCTTCCGTACGTCTACGTGATGATCCGAGTCACCGTCGGAGCGATCGTCTGTCCGTTGGCCTGGACAGGTGAGTACGATGAGTAGCTCGAACGACGACGTTCAGCCGGGCGTTCCCGCGGTCGATACCGCGGCGATGGACGCGATGGTTGAAACGGAAAGGGCCGATCCCCGCGAGGAACTCGCAAAGACCGACCACGACACCGAACTGGGGATCGCGATGGCCGAGGACGCCAAGCGCGTTTCCCGGGGCGAAACTTCGGCCGAGGCGTACTGGGAGAAGTACGACGCGGCCGCCGAACGTGAGTTCGGCGACGCCTATCGCGAGACGCCCAACCCGTCGATCGAGAGTACAGACCAGACGATCGACGCCGGGACGGCCGACTCGCTGTCCTGTACCGTCGGCTCGATGGAGTCGGTCGCCTGCGAGATCGATGCTGCAGAAAGTCTCGAAGAAGCTGAGGACGCGTCGGCAGCCCAAAGCGTCGAGGGGGCGGGTGCCCAGACGGAGACCGGCGAACGGCGCTGGGGGATGGTCATCGACCTCCAGAAGTGCGTCGGGTGTGACTCCTGTACGGTCGCCTGCAAGGCCGAGAACCGCACGCCGCCGGGCGTCTCCTACAACGTCGTCATGGAGGAAGAACACGGCGAGTTCCCGAACGTTTCCCGGACGAACGTCCCGCGGCCGTGTATGCAATGCGAGGAGCCACCCTGCGTCCAGGTCTGTCCCGTCAGTGCGACCTACAAGATGGACAACGGCGTTGTCAACATCGACTACGACCGCTGTATCGGGTGTCGATACTGTATGATCGCGTGCCCGTACGGCGCGCGATACTTCGACTTCGGCGAGAATTACGACGACGAGGTCGAGGAAGCTGGCGAGATTACCAGCCCCGAGTACGGTGTCGATCGCGGGAAACGAGAGGACGGTGAGTCACCGATCGGCAACGTCCGGAAGTGCAGTTTCTGCACCCACCGGCTCGAACGCGGCGAGGAACCGGCCTGCGTCGAGACCTGTGTCGGGGACGCCCGCAACATGGGCGACCTGAACGACTCCGACAGCGACGTCGCCGAGATGGCCGACTCGACGCGGGCCTTCCAGCTCAAGGAGAGCGAGGGAACCGACCCGAACGTCTACTACCTCAAATAACCATGGCAACAGATACCACTCACTTCGAGTTCGATCCGGGGTTCACCGACGACCGCCTGCGCGTGGCCTGGTACGCTGTCCTCGCTGTTCTCCTGGCGGTCGGCGGGGCCGCGATGATCCTCCGAATCACCGAAGGCATGGCGAGTACGAACCTCACGAGCACGACACCCTGGGGCGCGTGGGTCGCCTTTTACATCTACTTCGTCGGGCTCTCGGCGGGGGCGTTTCTGGTGAGCACGCTGGCGAACGTCTTCGGCGTGGAGGGGATGCACCGGATCGACCGCGACGCCCTCTTCGCGGCGATCATCAGCATGGTGGTCGCGCTCATGTTCGTCTGGGTCGACCTCGGTCGGATGGACCGGATGTACTTCCCGTTCATCTGGCGACAGCTCACCTCCGCGCTCTCCTGGGAGGTCCACGCCTACGTCGCCTACATCGCCGTGCTCGTCACCGAACTGTACTTCTCGATGCGGATCGACCTCGCCCGCGTCGCCGAACGCGGCTCCGGACTCCGTGCCCGCCTGAGCGGTCTGCTGACGCTCGGTCGTCGATCGACCAGCGAAGCCTCCCGAAAGACCGACCGCAAGTGGCTGACTCGGGCTGGCATTGTTGGGATTCCGCTGGCGATCTTCCTCGTCCACGGGGGGACTGGCATTCTCTTTGCCGTCTCGAAGGCCCGCCCGTACTGGAACAGCGGCCTCTTCCCCGTGATCTTCGTCGTCTCGGCGGTCCTCTCGGGGACCGCGCTGGTGATGGTGCTGTACGTCCTCCGGACGAAACTCCTCGACGACGAGCCGGTCGATCGCGGACTCTTGAACCGGCTGGCCGTCCTGCTGGCCGCGTTCATCATCGTCGACGCGGCGCTAACGGGCATCGAGATGCTGATCGCCATCGCCAGCCTCCACCCCCACGAGGTCGAGACCTGGGCGATCATCCTCTTCGGGGAGATGTCCTGGTCGTTCTGGTGGTTCATGGTCGGGATGGGGTGGCTGTTCCCGCTCGTGATGCTCTCGAAGCGCGAGTGGCGCGAGACGCCGTGGCTGATGGTCCTGGCCGGCCTGAGTGTCGTCATCGGGATCATCGCCGTCCGGTTCAACATCGTCGTCCCGCCACAGATCCTCCCCGTGATGGAAGGGTTGCCCCACGGCTCGTACTTCCCCTCTCTCGTGGAGTGGGTGACGAGTATCGGTATGATTGCGGTCGGCCTACTGCTGTACACGATCGGCGCGGAACTGCTTCCACTGACGCCACTCGATCGAGGTGATCACTGATGTCTACAGACAGAGAGACGGACGTATCGGACACAGACAGCGACGGCACAGCCTCCGGGGGTGGACCGTCGCTGACGCGACGAGATCTCGTGAAGGCAGTCGGCAGTATCGGCCTGATCGGCGCGGCGAGTGCCGCGACGATCGATGTCGATACCGAAGACCTCTGGGCCGACGGCCAGCAACACTACGTCGGCGACGACTACGGCGAGTACGGTGCCGAGGACGTGATCCACACGACTTGCGGGCAGTGCAACACCTTCTGTCCGATCAAGGTCAGACTCGCCGACGAGAGCGGCACCGGCGGATACAGTTCGCTCGTCCGCAAACTCGCCGGCAACCCCTACTCGTTCCTGAACACCCAGCCGTTCTCGCAGGTGCCCTACGACAGCGACCCGAGCGACGTCGCGATGGGCGATCTCGCAGGCAGCGGCGACGTCGACACCGACCGGTGGTCGCTGTCCGGCGGTCGGATCTGTCTGAAGGGCCAGGCCGGCATCCAGACGGCCTTCGACAGCTATCGCGTCCGCCAGCCGATGAAGCGCGTCGGCCCGCGTGGGTCCGAGCAATGGAAGACGATCTCCTGGGAGACGGCGATCGAGGAGATCGTCGAGGGTGACGAGAATGGACTCGGCCATCCTGGGCTTCGCGAGATGTGGGGGTACGCCCCGCAAGACGAAGTGATGAGCGACTGGGAGGCCGTCAACGCCGGCGAGATGGACAAGGTCGCCTTCGACGAGAAGTGGGGCGAGGATCTCATCGACACCGATCACCCCGACCTCGGCCCGAAGGCCAACCAGATCGTCGACGTGGGTGGGTTCCGGCGGAACTTCATCCGCGCGCGTCTCTGGCAGCAGGGCTTAGGATCGATCAACAGCACACACCACGCCGGCACGTGTGGCTTCTCCAGCGTCATGGGGAACGTCCGCTCTCACGACGCCAAGAAGAAACGCCAGTACCCGGACATCGAGAACACCGAGTACCTCCTCGTCTGGGGGACCAACCCGATGGTCGCCAACAAGGGGCCGACCTGGCTCGCCCCGAAGTTGACCAACGCCATCGAGGACGGGATGCGCATGGACGTGGTCGACCCTCGTCTCTCGAAGACTGCCGAGAAAGCCGAGACGTGGGTCCCGGTCGAACCCGGTGCGGACGGAGCGCTCGCGCTGGGGATGGCGCGCTGGATCATCGACCACGACCGCTACGACCTCGGCTATCTCCAGAACCCCGCGCAGGACGCCGCCCACGCCGACGACGAACCGACCTGGAGCGACGCTACTCACCTCGTGGCTGTCGACGAGGAAGCGGGGCCGAAAGCGCGGGCCGCCGATCTCGGACTCGTTGAGGCGGACGCCGAGACGGCCGACGATTACGTCGTCATCGACGCCGAAACTGGTGAACCCCGACCCGCGAGCGAGGTCGAGACGGCCGTCCTGGACGTCGAAGAGACCATCGACGGAACCCGCGTCGAGAGCGTCTGGAGCCAATACTGCGATCGCGTCTTCGAGTATACCCTCGAGGAATACGCCGAGATGGCCGGCATCGAGACCGAGACCATCGCGGAGGTCGCCGACGAGTTCACCAGTCACGGCAAACGCGCGGCGATCATGGCCTACCGTGGCCCGGCGAAACACGCTAATGGCTTCCACAACACTCGCGCCATCGCGACGCTCCAGCACCTCATCGGCAACTACGACTGGAAGGGCGGCCAGATCACGCCCTACGCCGGCTACAGCACGATGTCCGGCCGCTACGAACTCGGGACGGTCCCCGACGGCCACGCGCCGTGGGGGATTCCCCTGCTTCGTGGCGGCGTCAACTACGAGGACACGTCGCTGTTCGAGCGCGACGACGGCTACCCCGCAAAGCGACCGTGGTTCCCCGTCGCACCGCCACAGGCGACCCAGGAACTGTACGGCAGCGCGGCCGACGAGTATCCCTACGGGGTCGAGGCGCTGTTCATCCGACCGTACTCGAACAACCACGTCATGGCCGTCGCTGGCGGCGACCAGATCCCGCCGATCCTCCAGGACGAGGAGACGATCCCGCTGATCGTCGCCTCCGACACGGTGATCGGCGAGACCAGCAAGTACGCCGACTACATCCTGCCCGAGCCGACCTATCTGGAACGGTGGGAGAACTTCGGCACGTACCCGAACAAGCGCCTGGCCGACGAGAAGATCAGCCAGCCCGCTGTCAACGTCGTGCCCGAGGCCCGGCCGTTCGAGGACGTCCTCATCGACATGTGGAAGCGCATGGACCTCCCCGGCGTCGGCCAGGATGCGATCCCGGACGCCGACGGCGACCTGTGGAACCTCGACCAGACCGAGGACTTCTACCTGAAACTCGCCGCGAACATCGCCTACGACCGCGACCCGGTCCCCGACGCGGACGACGACGAACTCGCGGCGTTCCGAGCGAGCCACGAGAAGGGTCTCGGTGACGCCTTCGACCTCGACGCCTGGCGAGGAGCCGTCACTGACAAGGAGTGGCGAAAGGTTGTCACCGTGCTCAACCGTGGCGGGCGCTTCGAAGAACCGGTCGAGAACTACACCGATCGCTTTGCCGAGCACGGCCACGAGTACGATTACGCCGAACGCTTCCCGGACAGCAACGCCTACGACGGCGAGCACATGCGGTACAAACTCGCCTCGCGCGTGGACTTCTACAGCGAGGTCGTCCCGAACGGGAAGCACTCCTTCACCGGCGACCGCTTCGATCCACTGCCGAAGGTCGCCGATGTCGAACACTACAACGGCGACGTCCAGGCGGCCGTCGCGAGCGAGGACGACCACGAGCGGCCGCTTCGGCTCATCAACTGGAAGCCGCGAACCCAGGGGATGCACCGGACCCAGAACAGCCCGTGGCTCCGGGAGACGCGCCCGGAGAACCCGCTGTGGATCAACCCGCAGGACGCCGACGCACGCGACGTCGAGAACGGTGACGCGATCGAGATCGACGCGGGTCGCCGGACCGTCGAGGGAACGGCGATGGTCACGAGCGGTATCCGCCCGGGCGTCGTCGGCGCGATGTGGGGCTGGGGCCGGACCGGTGACGGCGCGACCGCCGAGACGATCGACGGCGAAACCCGTGGGCCCGTCGAAGGCGACGGCCACACGCCCTACCAGTTCGACGAGCCGATGACCGAGGAGGCCGGCCTGGCGAAGGGGCGCGACGCCGGGTTCGCGATCAACCATATCCAACCGCTGGACGCGGAATTGGACGACACCGGTCTCTCTGACCTCGTCGGTGGCAGCAACGCCCAGTACGACGCCTTCGTCGAGGTCAGGCGGCGGTGATTCTCGTGAGAGAAACCACACGACACGACACGGAGATCCACGAAATCGACCTGGACGAGCAGTCCGAAGCGGTCGCCGTGGCCCGTGGCCGGGCCGATATCTACGGGTTCCTGGGGGCTGTCTTCGACGGCGACGTGGAGACGCTCGCCGCCGCGCTCGAGGACGGTGCGTTCGTCCGGCTTGCGGACGCACTCAGCGCAGACATCGAGACTGACGCACTCGATCGCACCGATCTCGACCGCGAGGGGCTCCGGATCGGTTACGACAACCTCTTCGCCGTGCCGGGGCCACACTACGTCCCGCCGTTTGCGTCGGCCCACGCCGACGATCCGAGCGAGTCTTTCGAGTCGGACTCGCCGTATCACGAGGAAGGTGCGGCCGGCGAGTTCCTCGGGGATCCCGCCGCCGCGGCGGCGAAAGCTCACGCAGCCACAGGATTCGAACCGGAGCGTGGCGACGGCGTCCCCGATCACCTCTCGGTATCCTTCGAGTTCATGTCTGCGCTCTGCGAGCGGGAGGCCGAACTACTGGCTGGGGATTTCGACGGCGGGGCTTCCGAGGAACTGTCGGCGATCCGTACGAGCCAGCGCGACGTTGTCCATCGACTCGACTGGCTCGAATCGTTCCAGGAGGCGGTCGCCCGGGAGGACACCGTCGAGGGGCTGTTCGCCGAACTGGCCGCGTTCGCCCACCAGTTCGTCTCTTGGGACCGTACCGAAACGGGGTAGCCGACACTGCTCGCACGATAGCCGTCCTTTGTTCGATCACTCACCCACCCGCCGACCGGCACTGTCATGCGTGATATTGCAACCTCGTCTTTCGTATAGCGGTTACCTTCAGCACCGCCATGTCACGGATCTCACGAGGTACCGGCACTCCTCCCTGCGTTTCTAAGAGCGTTTGTCGAGTCACTGCCTCCAATGTTGAGCGCGTCCGGATCGAGTTGAGCGTCTGCCAGGCAGTCTGCTCCCAACAGTTAACCACCTCCCGTCTGAAGTGCCGCTATGGCGGACGAAATCGACTCCCCAGACGACCTACCGGCAGCAGCCGGAGGACGCCTGGC
>Ga0207718_100673_pt1 | contig 25936 bp, 22 predicted proteins | sample A23M2SouthBayCA_FD_187749 | JGI IMG/M metagenome (GOLD analysis project Ga0207718, IMG submission 187749) | Aerobic enrichment media microbial communities from Eden Landing Ponds, California, USA - A23 M2 (SPAdes) | ecosystem: Environmental > Aquatic > Marine > Unclassified | place: Emeryville... | reverse complement strand
CGGATCGCTCAATTGCATGGTCCAATGTGGGGTTCGACGTCACCGGTCGGGTGACACCGAACCACCAGGGCTCACGTCAGATCCCGTCTAAACGGGCGGACCGCAGGGGCGGGATCCTCATCTTCCTTCGGACCTGATCCGAGTCGACCCGCAGGGATAAACCCTGCGAACCGTCCCGGCGGCGGGCCGATCCCACCTCGGTCCTGGCGAGTGCGGGCCGCGTCGAACGGCCCCGCAGTCGCCCCGCGTTGTGCGCATTATCTGCTGAGGAGAGGGTCGTACTTAACCACGTTGATTTCTGCCGATCATCGAAAAATCATGCGGAATTCGTGACATTGTTTCTCGAAGGCACGGTTGAGGTGGCTGAAATGTTCCAGATATTTACTTCTCCGCCCGCACGCGTGGGCTGGGCGCGGGCGGCGTGACGTGCCGCGCCGGGCGGTCTGTCCCCGCGACGAGCGCGCCGCCGCCTATTTCGTTTATAACACCTTTTATATGGTCGGGGTTACCATTGGTGGACGAACAATGAGTGCGCCGGCAGATTCCATCGAGATACAGAACGTGGTCGCGTCGACGGGCATCGGTCAGGAACTCGACCTCGAAGCGCTGGCGGAGGACCTCCCCGGTGCGGACTTCAACCCCGACAACTTCCCGGGGCTCGTCTACCGGACGCAGAATCCGAAGGCGGCGGCGCTGATCTTCCGCTCCGGCAAGATCGTCTGTACGGGCGCAAAGAGCATCGACGACGTCCACGAGGCGCTCGGCATCATCTTCGAGAAGCTCCGTGCGCTGAGCATCCCCGTCGAGGACGACCCCGAGATCACCGTCCAGAACATCGTCTCCAGCGCCGATCTGGGCCACAACCTCAATCTCAACGCGCTCGCCATCGGCCTTGGGCTGGAGGACGTCGAGTACGAACCCGAGCAGTTCCCGGGCCTCGTCTACCGGATGGACGAGCCGAAGGTCGTCATCCTGCTGTTCGGCAGCGGGAAAATCGTGATCACCGGCGGCAAGCGCACCGACGACGCCGAGACGGCCGTCGAGCAGATCGTCGAGCGGATCGACAATCTCGGGCTGCTGGGCTGAGCGACCCCGAGGCCGGTCGCTCGCCCGACTGCTCTCGATTCGATGACTGCGGGCCGTCGACGAGGCGGTGTCGCCCCTTCGGACCAGACTCTCCTGATCGGAAGCGATATTGCGCGCGCGGCGAGAACGCCACGCTATGAGCGCCCGAAACGACATCGCGTTCCTGGTCGGGTCGGAGAGTCGCGTGGAGGTCCTCCGGGCGACCGCGACAGAGCCCCGCCGGCCGACGGAACTGGCGGAAGCCTGCGACTGCGCCCGGGAGACGGCCCAGCGCACGCTCGGCGGATTCGTCGACCGCGGCTGGGTCGTGAAGGAGGACGCCCGCTACCGGACGACCCGGGCCGGCGAACTCGTCCTCGACCAGTACGAGTCGCTCGCCGCGACCGTCGGAACCGCCGATCGGCTGGGGCCGTTCTTCGCGAACGCCGGCCGACTCGGCGAGCAGTTGCCGCGGCCGTTGCTCGACGACGTGACGGTGACGACGGCGACCGCCGACCGACCGCACGCGGCGATCGACCGGTTTCTCGACGTGATGGGCGACGACCCCGTCGAGACGTTCCTGGGCATCACGCCCATCGTGAGTCGAGTGTTCAACCGCGCGGCCGAGCGGGTCATCGGTCCGGAGACGGACGTCGAACTGGTGATCGACGAGCAGGTGCTCTCGACGTCGCGGGACGCCTACCCCGAGGCGCTCCAGCGGGCGTTCGAACTCGACGGGATGCGGCTTTACCTCTCCCCCCGGTCGCTCGAATCGGGGCTCGCGCTCGTCGACGGACACGCGTACCTCGGAGCCTACGACGGCGAGGGGAACCTCGTCGCGGGCGTCGACGGCGACGAGTCGGCCTTCGTCTCGTGGGTCGAGGAGGCGTTCGAGCGCCACCGGGCCGGCGCCGAACTCGTCTTTCCGTCGAACCGGACGGAGGCGACGAACTGACGCGGACGCGCCGGGGCGTGACCGCCCCGATCACGTGTGATAATTTCAATCACTAAGGGATTGAACAAATGTTAAGGCACCAGTGGTTCTACCAGGAACCGGTGCGGCGCCGGAGCCCTCGTTCCCGCCCACTTCGGCCCTCCGTCGGTCGAGAGGTGCTCCGCGCCGACCCCCGCGCGTCCGCGTGGCCGGTTCGACGCCGGCCGTGCGAGTTCGTCCGAACCCCCGACGTTCGGTCCCGACCCGTCCCCGCTGACGGCGCGTCTTCCACGTGGGACCGGCGACTCGGCCCGAGATCCCTAAGAAATCGATCACTTGCCGGCAGTTCAATTAGGTTCCCGTCCGTACGTCGACCATGCGAGCGCCGGCTCACGTTCGAGCGGTTCGGCGTGCGAGACGCGCCGTCGGTAGCGCCGTCGCGTGGTGTTCCGGGGTGTTCGACGCGCGTCCCGAGGCACCGGGTGACGACTGGGAGCTGACGCGCGCGCGACGGGGCGAGACGAGGTGGCGACGCGACGACGAGTTCGTCGAGTGCTTCCGGTTCGACGACGGGTACGTGACCACCGTGACCGACGAGCACCGGGACGTCACCTGGCAGTTGACCCCGGGGCCGGTCTCCCTGGGGAGCGGACTCGCCGCCGCCGCCCTGTACCTCCAGCACCGCGTGACGCCACAGATCGACCGCAGCGGGCGGATGTTCATCGCCGTCGACGACGGGCGCCCGGTCCAGGTGTTCGAGGAGATCGCCGACTCGCTCGTGGAGTACGTCTACCTCGATAGCATCCGAACCGTCGACGAGTTCCCGTCGTTCGTCCGGGTCTCGTCCGAACTCGAACGGGTGTTCGAGCGCATGTCCCCGCACGAACAGCGGCCCCTCTGAGTTCCCGCGACCGGAAGCCGTTTCCCGGGCCGCCGGGTAAGGGGGGCGATGGCAGACCACGGCGAGGGTGGCGAGTCGACGGGAACCGGGAGCGACGCGAGCGCCGGGGACGACGCCACCGGCGACCGCGGCGACTCCCCGACCGAGCTGTCGGACCTTCGCCCCGACGACGCCGGGCGCGATCGCGACGAGCGAGACGCCGACGAGTCCGACGACCGACCCGGCGGCGAAGGAGTGGCCGACGGGGAACCCGACGTCGACGCCGACGGTCCCGGCAGCAATACCGACGACCCCGGCGCCGACGCCGACGACGCGGTGACGCTGCCGGCGTTCTTCGACGCGCTGGAGGCCGAGGGGCGCCCCGTGGCGACGGCCCAGCAGGTCGCCCGCCGACTCGGCGTCACGCAGGACGCCGCCGCGACTGCCCTAGAGGCCCTCGCGGCCGAGGGGACGGTCAGTCGACTCGACGTCGAGTCCGACCCGGTCGTGTGGTTCCCGACGGCGTGGGGCGACCTCGCCTCGCGCGAGCGCGTGATCCCGTTCCCGAAGCGCCGCGAGATCGTCGTCGACCGACCGACCCAGTACACCCGGGCGCTGCTCTCGCAGTTCGCCCACCTGGTCGACACGACCGGGGGCGACGGTCGCGACCGGGGGTACCTCTACCGCATCCGCCAGGAGGACGTCTGGCAGGCCCCCTTCGAGGACGTCGAGACGCTGCTCGCCCGCGTCCGGTCGGTGCTCCCGCGGCGGTCCCCGCACCTGGAGGAGTGGATCGAGTCCCAGTGGAAGCGCGCCAACCAGTTCCGTCTGTACACCCACGAGGACGGCTACACCGTCCTCGCCGCCGAGAGCGAGTCCCTGATGGGCAACGTCGCCCGACAGAAACTGACCGAGGAGCACCTCCACGCGCCCATCTCGGACACCGAGTCGTGGGTCCGGGACGGCGCCGAGGCCGCGATCAAGCGGACCCTCTACGAGGCGGGGTACCCGGTCGAGGACGACCGCGACCTCGACGACGGCGACCCCCTCGACGTCGAACTCGCCACGTCGCTCCGGGACTACCAGCGCGACTGGGTCGAGCGCTTCCTCGATCAGGGGTCGGGCGTCCTCGTCGGGCCGCCCGGTGCGGGCAAGACCATCGCCGCCATCGGCGTCCTCGCGGCGGTCGGCGGCGAGACGCTCGTGCTCGTGCCGAGCCGCGAACTCGCCGCCCAGTGGCGCGAGGAACTCCTCGCGCACACGGACCTCTCGCCCGACCAGATCGGCGAGTACCACGGCGGCGAAAAGCAGATCCGCCCGATCACGATCGCCACCTACCAGACCGCGGGCATGGACCGCCACCGATCGCTGTTCGACTCGCGGCGCTGGGGCCTGATCGTCTACGAGGAGTGCCAGCACATCCCCTCGAACGTCTTCCGGCGCTCGGCGGATCTCCAGACCAAACACCGGCTTGGGCTGTCGGCGACCCCCGTCCGCGAGGACGACCGCGAGGAGGAGATCTTCACCCTCATCGGCCCGCCCATCGGCACCGACTGGGACGCGCTGTTCGACGCGGGCTTCGTCCAGGAACCCGAGGTCGAGATCCGGTACGTGCCGTGGAGCGACGTGGACGACTCGGCGCGGGACGAGTACGTCGCCGCCGACGGCCGGGAGCGCTACCGGCTCGCGGCGACCAATCCCGCGAAGGTCGACGAGGTGCGGTACCTCCTGCGCGAGCACCCCGACCGGAAGGCGCTCGTGTTCGTCGACTACCTCGACCAGGGTCGGACGCTGTCCGACGCCCTCGACGTCCCGTTTTTGAGCGGGGAGACCCCCCACCACGAGCGCGAGCGCCTGTTCCAGGAGTTCCGCGACGGCGAGCGCCGGACGCTCATCATCTCCCGGGTCGGCGACGAGGGGATCGACCTCCCGGACGCCGAACTCGCCGTCGTCGCCTCGGGGCTGGGTGGCTCCCGTCGGCAGGGGACCCAGCGCGCCGGCCGCACGATGCGTCCGACCGGGAGCGCGCTCGTGTACGTGCTGGCCACGCGCGGCACCCGCGAGGAGGACTTCGCCCAGCGTCAGATGCGCCACCTCGCCGGCAAGGGCATCCGCGTCACCGAGCGCGACCGGGGCGGGTGAGGGGCGGCCATGGCCGACCGCCGGGTGACTGCCGGGCGAGGAGAACCACGGGACGCCGTGGCACCGGCCCGTCGAATGAGAATCCTTAAGTCCGGTCGATAGCCTACGTCTGCATGCCCGCCCTTAGCTCAGCCTGGTAGAGCAGCCGACTGTAGATCGGCTTGCCCCCCGTTCAAATCGGGGAGGGCGGACTGGGTTTCTAGCTGATTCGGAGCAGACTGTAGATCGGCCTGCGACGAGAACCGAGAGATGCATTTATGCTCGTATCCCGTGTCGGTCGGGCACAAGTGTCAACCAATGCCAACGAACCGTACCATCGATCCGATCGTCTCGACTGACTGGCTCGCGGAGAACCGCGCGGACGAGGACCTCGTCGTCGTCGACGTCCGGGGGCCGGGAACGTACCCGAAGGGGCACGTCCCCGGCGCGCTCGGCGCGTCCGTGCCGACGTGGGTCGACGCCGAGAGCGACCTGCTCATGACGACGCCGGCCCCCGACGACCTGGCCGACACCCTCGGCTCGCTGGGGATCACCGCGGACGCCCGCGTCGTGGTCGTCGGGAGCGCGGGCGACGACTACTCGCGGGCCGATCCCGTGGCCGTCGCCGACACGCTGCGCTACGCCGGCGTCGACGACGTCGCCGTGCTCGACGGCGGGTACGACAGGTGGGTCGACGAGGGGCGCCCGACCGAGGAGGGCGACGTGGAGCCGACGCCGGTCGACTACGACGGCCGGGTCCGGGAGGGGGCGTTCGTGACGAAAGCCGAGGTGGAGGCGCGACTCGGCGAGTGCGCACTGGTCGACGCCCGCGACCCGGGGGGGTACTTCGGTCTCGTCCTGGAGGAGTTCACCGAGCGGCGGGGGCACATCCCCGGAGCGACGTGCCTGCCGACGCCCTGGCTCTGGACGGACGAGGGGACGTTCCGGCCCGCGGCGGACCTCGAAGCGATGGCCGAGGGCGTCGTCGGCGACGACCGGTCGACGGAGGCGATCCTCTACTGCGGCGCGTCCCCCTACTCGATGGCGTTGCGGTACGTCTTGCAGGAACGCCTCGGGTACGAGAACCTCGCCGTGTACGACGGCGCGGCCGAGGAGTGGTCGTCCGATCCCGAGGCCCCGCTGAACCGGTACTGCTGGGAGTGACCGGCGTCGGCGCCCGACGTCGGCGCGGGGGCCGACGCCGATCGGGTCGGTTCGGCCCCTCCGCGAGCGGCCCCAGCGACGGCGGTCACTGACTCTCGCGCACCGGGGTCGCGTCGACCCGCCGGCCCGTCCCCCGTCGGGTCTGGAGGTAGTACACGCCGATCGTGATCGCCGCCGCGACGACGAAGCCGGCGATCGTCTGGGCGAGGGTGTGGGCGTTCAGGTAGACGCGGTTGGGGATCATCAGGATCGGGATCAGCAGCGCCGGCCAGTAGGCGCGGTCGACGAGCGTCAGGTAGAACGTCGGCATCACCGCGAGGATCACGTGGCCGGAGATGTCCCAGAACGGGGAGAGCGCGGCGTAGGGGAGCGTCACGGCGGCGAGCGCCACCGCGGCGCCGGGGACGATCGACCCCCAGTCGAGGCGGCGCCAGAGGACCCACAGCGCGGCGGAGGCGATCAACGTCCCGGTCGCGACCAGCATGTCGAGCCGCCAGGAACTCCCTTCGAGGGCGCCGCTCAGTCCCCCCGGCTGGAGGAGGAAGTACGCGACCGTCGGCACGAACGCGAGCACCCCCACGACGAGGAAGGTGCCGACGCGCCGCGCGAGCGTCGAGCCGTCGGCGTCCTGACGGGCCCACTCCAGGTAGATGAACAGGAAGAACCCGGCGCCGACGGTGGTGCTCGGGTGAAAGACGAAGGGGTAGTACGTCATGGCCGTCCCGAGGAGTGACATCGGTCGTCGTAGCGACCGCGCGCGGAAAACGACTCGGCTGGCGAGTACAGGGTCGGCCGCGCAGGCTCGGCCGCCCACCTCCCGCGGCGGCGGGCGCGCTCCCGCCCGGAGCGGCGAGTCGGTGAATCGTGTTCGCGTAAGCGTTTACCCGTCGGGACTCCTCCACGTCTCCATGTCAGCCGTCCCGGAGCGGTTCCACGATCTGCTGACCGAGCGCCCGACCTACGCCGTGTTGACGACGATGCTGCCCGACGGACTCCCGCACATGTCGGTCGTGTGGATCGACTACGACGCCGAGACCGACCGCGTCCTGGTCAACACCGAGCGCGACCGGCGCAAGGAGAAGAACGTTCGCGGAGACCCCCGGGCCGGAGTCCTCGCCGTCGATCCGGACACCTGGTTCCGGTGGCTCGCCGTGAGCGGCGAGGTCGACCGAGTGACGACGGAGGGCGCCCGCGAGCACATCGACGCCCTCGCACGTCGCTACATGGGCGAGGACAGCTACCCTCGCCCGGTCGAGACGGAGCGGGTGATCCTCGAACTGCGCCCGGACCGAGTCCACAGTTTCGACCGGCCCTGAGCGGCCCACGTGGCGTGGGCGCGGTCGGCGGGGGTCGTCAGTCGCGCTCCCGGCGCTCGTCCTCGATCAGGACGGATTCGACGAGCTTGGCCGAGCCGCGCCGCAGCCGCCCGCTGACGGCGGAGGGGGTGATGTCGAGCAGGTCGGCGAGTTCCTCCAGCGACGCCCGGCGCGGCTCGTCGTAGTACCCCTGCAGGAACGCTCCGACCAGCGCCTCGCGCTGACTCTCGGTCAGGCCGAAGTCGAACCGGTCGTCGTCGTCGGGGTCGCGCTCCCCCGCCTGCTGGAGTTCGAGCACGTCGAGGTGGATCCCTTCCCCGCGGGCGAACTCGTTGAGCCCGTACAGCGCCTCGTGGTCCGGCAGTTCCAGTTCCAGCTCCCACCCGCGCGAGCGGCTCACCGTCCCGAGGGTGAGGCCGCCGAGGTCGGTGACCCGGGGCGTCAGCAACTTCACCCGGTCGCTGTACTCGACACGGTAGGTCCGCCGGCCGTCGGACTCGACGATGACCTCGTAGTCGGCGACGGTGTGGTCCGCGGAGAGGGCGCGTTCGACCGCCTCGAAATCGGGGGTCTCGATCCAGAAGTAGTACACGTCGTGTTGCGGGTCGGTGCCGGCCTCGGAGACGACGCCGATCGTCGCCTCCGAGACAGACCGGATGGTGTGTGAGAGCGCGAGGTCCTCGTGTTCCGCGTACACGCGCGTCGTGATTACCATCGTGTTCGAGCCGAACCGCGGGCTGTCGCGTTCGGTACTCCTGCACTCCGGTACGGGGCGCCCTAACGCTTTCGGGCGTCGGCCGAACCGTGATCCGGGCCGGGATCCCGGCGACTACAGCGCTCGTCCGCGCGGCCGTCGACGACGAGGGTCATCCCGATGAGCGCCTTCATCCCCCGCCGGATCCGCCCGCCGACCGCCGTCGCCGAGAGGCCGAGCGACTCCGCCAGTTCCTCCAGCGAGATCTCCCGCGGCTCCGCGAAGTAGCCGCTCTCGTAGGCCGCCACGAGGGCCTCGCGCTGCTCGGCGGTCAGCGCGTCCGGGTCCGGGGCCTCGGGGTCGACTCGCCCCTGCTGGCGGAGGTCCAGGATCTCGAAGTCGTAGCCCTCCTCGCGGGCGTACTCCCAGACGTCAGAGAGGGCCTCGCGATCCGGCAGCAACCAGCGCTCGTACCACCCCCGGCGCGAAGCGTCGCCGACGCGCGAACTCCGGGCGTCGAGCACGAAACCGTTCTCGCTCGTGACTTCCGGGTTGAGCAGTTTCGCCTCGGGGGCGAACTCGACTCCCCACAGCTGTCGCGACTCGCCACCGGGCATCGGCGTGGCGTCGCGAACGGTCGGGTCCGCGTCGAGGACGGCCTGGACGTTCGCCGCGTCGCCGGCGAACCTGATGACGTACCGGCTGTTCTTCGGGTCCGTGCTCGTCTCCCGGACGACCGTTATTTCGACGTCGGGTAGCGCGGCGAGCGTGTCCGCGAGGCCGCCGCGTTGGTGCGAGAAGCGCACGTCGGTGATTATCGCCATGGTTGGTGTCCCGGCCGCGGCCGGCGACCGTACGAACTGATGTCGTCCGACCCCTTAGGCCTGCCCCCGACGGTGGCGGACCCGCTCGTGAGCCCGAGAACGGGGCGCCGGCCCGGGGTCGCTATCGGTCGGGCGAACCACGCCGTCGGTCGGGCGAACCACGCCGTCGGTCGGGCGAACCACGCCGTCGGTCGGGCGGACCATACCGTCCGTCGAGCGGATCGCTCCGCCGGTCGGGCCGCGTAACGGCGAACCGACGGGGCGATCACGCGGCTTTCGCTTCCGTCGCCTGACGGATCCGGTCGATGATCTCGTCGCGGCCGAGGTCGCGGTCGGCTTCCGTGGCGAGGCGGCCGACCACGAGGCTGAGCAGGTCGAGTTCCCGGAGCATCTCCAGGGCGTCCTCCCGGTCGACGCCGAGCCCGCGCGTGACCTCGTAGATCGTGTTCGAGCGACGAACCGTCTCGATGAGGTCCTCGACCGTGACGTCGTCGGGGAGCCCCACGCCGTCGGTGACGACGACGGGCGAATCGCCGCCCGCCGCGTCGACCGCCGAGGGCTCGGGCGTCGGGTCGTCGCTCCCCGGACGCTCGGCGGCCCCCCGGCCGTCGCCAGTCTGCGTCCGGTCGCCGGTCGGCGTCTCGTCGCCGGCCGACGTGCCGTCGCCGCTCTGCGTTCCGTCCTGGGGTTCCTCGTCGCCGTCGCCCGTGTCGTAGGAGTTCGGCTCGTGGATGCCGAAGTCGATCATGTAGCGCCTGACGGTCTCGGCGGTGACCGACATGCCGAGCGCGTCGGTCATCTCGGCGAACGTGTCGCAGGACTCGTACACCTCCGCGAGGAGTTCCGAGTCCTCGAACGGCGGGACGTCCCGGTCGCGGTCCCGAACCGCGTCCGCGACCCCGCCGGGAGCGTCCGCCGCACCGCCGTCACCGACTTCCCCTTCCTCGACGGCGGCCTCGCCCGCCGACCGCCTCCCGTCGGCGGTTCGTCGCCCGGCGACGGCCCCTCCGTCGGCCGCGGCGGCGTCGCCGGATCCGTCGAGCGGACGACCCGCGCCCCCGTCGGCGTCGGCCGACGGCGCGCCGGCGGCCTCCGGGGCGTCGGCGCCCCCCGACCGGATCGAGAGGGTGACGACGACCGTGCCGTCGGCGGCGAACGCCGCGCCGGTCGGGTCGACCTCGACGGCCGACGTCGTCGGGATCACCGCCCGTGTCGACTCGACGTCCATCGCGAGCGTCCCGTCGTCCCCCAGCGACGTCGCCCGCGCAGTGAGCCCCGGACCGCACCCGCCCGAGCGCACCGCGAGCACCAGTTCGACCTCGGCGGTCACCGCCCCCTCGCCGGTCGGCTCGATGGCCCCATCGAGTTCGACCCGGTCGACCGCCTCCTCGCGCTCGCAGTCGTCGAGGAACCCGGCCAGTTCACGAAGTGCGCTACTGGCTCCCATGGTGTCTTATGACTCGTCCTCACGGAGCGGGGATGAAGTTACGTGACGAATTATCCGCGTGTTTATTAGGGCCCGAGCCGAGGTGGCGACTCCGCCCCCCGACGCCCGGTACCGCCGGGTCGCGATCCGCCCACCGACCGGCGTGGCGGACTCGGCGTCCGAACGGGGCGTCGAGCGGGGGAGCCCGTCCGAGTCGCCGGCCCGGCGGCTCGACCACGTTACCATCTGTCGTCCGTCGAAGAGACCGCAGAAACCGTGCCGTTCCGAGCTAGGACTGGAGTTTCTCCTGTCGCCAGTCCTCGGTGTCCGGAACCTGGTTGAACGTGTAGATGTGGATCCCTTCGATGTCGTAGTGGGAGTCGTTCGCGATCTCGCCGAGCCCGTCGACGAGGTCGTCGGGCTTGTACTGGCCCCGCGAGCCGACGAGCTGTTTGACGAACCCGAGGATGCCGGTCGTCTTCCGGAGGAAGCGCACGGAGTCGCCGACGCCGACCTTCTGGGAGATGCTGAGCAGTCGCTGGTACTTCATGACGCCGGGGATGCCGACCTCGACGGGGAGTTCGACGTCGCGGCGCCGGATCTCGTCGACCCAGTCGACGACCGCCTGGGGGTCGTAACAGAGCTGGGTGGTGATGTAGTCGGCGTAGGGCTCTTTCTTCTCCATGTGCTCGGCGAGGGTCTCGTCGTCGATGAACGCGTGCCCCTCGGGGTACCCGGTGATGCCGATGCGCTCGAACGGGTGGTCCATCTCGTCCAGATCCGTGAGCATCGCGTACGCCGAGTCGTACTTGCCGGCCGGCTCCTCCAGGTCGCCGCCGGGGACGAAGATGTCGGTGACGCCGGCGGCGTCGAGGCGCTCGACGACCTCCGCGAGGTGGTCCTCGCCCTCGATGTACCGGGCGGCGATGTGCGGCACGGCCTCGAAGCCGTCTGCCTGTGCCTCCTCGGTCGCCTCCAGCGTCCGGTCGACGCTGAGGTTCGGCGACATGGTGATCGCGATGGTCGCGCCGTCGGGTAGATGGGCGGTCTGTTCGCCGAAGCTGTCGAACGGCATCAGTTCGAACCGCGGATCGGTGAGCAACTCCCGCACCTCGTCGGACGTCTTGGATCTTCCGAGTGCCATAGCTGGTCTTGAAAGAAAGGAGGACGCCGGCCTCTTAGCCCTTGCTGAATCGCCCACGTCGTCGAGGACGTTCACTCGAAACCGGGTTCCTTCGACCCACTCGAAGCCGGGGCGGCCGAACCGGCGCGAACGGGGCGCGGTCGGGCCGTCGGCGTCGATTCGCTCCGGCACGCTCGAAACGCGGCCGCGTCCGACGCGCCGGACGTTCGAGAGACACGAACGTCGCCGGGTCGGTCCCGGCGTCCCGCTCGGCGATCAGTCCTGGGCGTCCTGTTCGGCGTGGAGCTTCGCCTGCTCGCGGGCGCTCGGGTTGACCGAGGGCTTGAACGGTACCTCGGAGACCTTCGCGTAGACCGGTTCGCCGGGCTCTTCCGCGTACTCGTCGGGCAGGTGGACCTGGAACTCGGTCTCGATGTCCCCGTCGTACACCTCCATGACGTCGCCGTCGAGCTTGTCGGCCGGCACGAACGCCAGCGCGAGGTTCGTCTCCAGTTCGGGGTTGTACCACGGCGAGGTGACGTAGCCGCACTCCTCGCCCGTGTCCGGGTCGGAGACCAGCCAGAAGTCCGGCGCGTAGTCGCGGATCGGCTCGCCGGCGAGTTTGAGGCCGACCATCTTGTGGACGAACGGGTACTCCCCGTTCTCGATCTGCTCCTTCTGGCGTTCGAGTTCCTCCTTGCCGACGTAGTCGGCCTCCTTGTCGTCGGGCACCTGGTAGCCCAGGTTGACCTGGAACGGCGAGGTCTCGTGGTCCATGTCCTGGCCCCACGAGAGGATGCCCGCGGCGATGCGGCGGTGGTGGGCCGGGGCGACCTGCATGCCGCCGTGGTCGACGACCGACTCGTGGACCGGGTCCCACACGCGCTCGGCGTTCTTCGAGGCGTCGCGGACGTAGACCTCGAAGCCCTTCTCTCCGGAGAAGCCCGTCTGGCTCACGAGACAGGAGACGCCGTCGATCTCCGCCTCCATGAGGCCGTAGTACGGGATGTCCTTGACCTCCTCGCCGACGATGTCGACCATCACGTCCACCGATTTCGGGCCCTGGATCTGCATCGGGGCGACGTCGATCTCGTCGATCTCGACGTCGAAGTCCTCCCCGACGTTGACGCCCTGGAGCCACTGCATCAGCGTGTTGTCGGAGATGGAGAACCAGAACTCGTCCTCGGCGACCCGCAGCAGGACGGGATCGTTGAGGATGCCGCCGTCCTCGTTACAGAGGATGACGTACTTCCCGTGCATGGGCTCGATCTCCGTGGCGTCGCGCGTGATCACGTAGTTGGTCAGCGCCTCGGCGTCGGGGCCCTGCACGCGGATCTGGCGCTCGACGGCGACGTCCCAGAGCGTGACGTGGTTGACCAGCGCCTCGTACTCCTCCATCATCCCGCCCTCCTCGGGCTTGAGCATCCCGCGGGGGTGATAGACCCGGTTGTACACCGTCGCGCGCCAGGCGCCGTTCTCGACGAACGACTTGTGGAAGAACGGCGACTTCCGGACCCGGGTCGAGACCAGCATCTCGATCCCCGGGTCGCCCGACTGGCGGAGGTTCCGCGGCAGAACCCGATCGGACTGGTCGACGCTCGGATAGTTCGGGTGCGATTCGCCTTCGGCCGGCCCTGAGTCGTTGCCTGCCATCGCCACCAGGTGAGACGCCCTGCCCACATAAACGAGGGGGCGGCCCTCCGCGGCGTTCGAACCCTCAAATGCATGATTTCGGCACAACCGGTGGCTCTCGGTGCCGAATTCCGATCGGCCGCTGGGCGCCGGGCGCGCGCCGCGACCGACGCCGGCTGGCCGGCGTGGACTACATTTGCACGGTTTCTGATACGTTATGGAATTCGCCCTCCGATTCGCGCCATCGGCGCGCGCGCGACGGACGCACGAAACACATCGCCGGGAGACTTATGAGACGCTCGGGGGGACCCGTAAGCGGCGTCGCGGCGGCCGCCTCGCCGGCCGGCGGCGGTCGGTCGCCGGCGCCGAGGTGACCGACCATGCCCGCAGACGACTCCGAGACCGTCGAGTACGCCGACATCGAGGCCGCCATGGAGCGCCTCGACGACCCGACCGTCGTGAAACACACTCCCGTCGAGCGGAGCACGTCCCTCGAGGAGATGACCGGGGCGGCGGACGTCCAGCTGAAGCTCGAACAGCTCCAGTGGACCGGCTCGTTCAAAACGCGCGGGGCGTACAACAAGATCAAACGCTGCCTGGAGGACGGCGACGTGGGTCAGGTGATCGCCGCGAGCGCGGGTAACCACGCCCAGGGCGTCGCCCTCGCGGCGACCAAACTCGGCGTCGACGCCACCATCGTCATGCCGCGGAACGCCCCCCAGGCGAAGATCGACGCGACCCGCGGCTACGGTGCGACGGTCGAACTCGTCGGCCAGGACTTCCAGGCCGCGATGCGCCACGCCAAGGACCTGGCGGCCGGCTCCAGCGCCGAGTTCGTCCACGCCTTCGACGATCCCGACATCGTGGCCGGCCAGGGTACCCTCGGGGTGGAGATGGCGGCGGACGTCCCCGACGCCGACACGGTGGTCGTGCCCATCGGCGGCGGCGGGCTGATCTCGGGGATCGCCACGGCCTTCGCGGAGAAGCGTCCGGAGACGCGGATCGTGGGGGTGCAGGCCGAGGGCGCGGCGACCGTCCCGGAGAGCCTGGCGAAGGGGATCCCCCAGACCCTCGACAGCGTGGACACGATCGCCGACGGCATCGCCACCGGCGGCATCTCCGAACTCACCCTCTCGATCATCGAGCGCCACGTCGACGAGGTCGTCACTGTGACCAACAGCCAGATCGCCGACGCGGTGCTCCTGTTGATGGAGCGCGCGAAGCAGGTCGTCGAGGGGGCGGGCGCGGCCTCGGTGGCCGCGATCCTCGGCGACGACCTCGACGTCGACGGCGAGACGGTCGTGCCCCTGCTCTGTGGCGGCAACCTCGACATGACGATGCTGCGGGCGGTGCTCATCCACTCGCTGACCAAGCGCCGACAGATCCTCCGCCTGCGCGTGCTGATCGACGACCGGCCCGGGAAGATGGCGGAGCTGTCGGGGATCATCGCGGACCACGACGCGAACATCCAGACCGTCCGCCACGACCGCGCCCTGGAGGAACTCGACGTCGGCGACGCGTACCTGATCTTCCAGGTCGAGACCAGCGGCGCCGGCCACGCGGAGAACATCGTCCAGTCGATCGCGGACCACGGCTACGACGTCGAGGTCGTCAACCGCGCCCGACCGGCGGACAAGTCGTTCTGAGGGCCTGACGGTTCGCGTCGCCGGCCGGAATCCCGGGGTTCGGTTTAAAGATCCACATTATTTCATACTAACGTTCATGGTGGTTGCTTCGTTTGAAGTCGTGAGGTAGTGTAGCATGACAGCTGGTGACAGTGGAGACCCCCACGTCGGCCGCGACGCGAGCGGACCGACGGGACCGCGTCAGCAGCCCAGAGGAGGTGATTCCAGACCGAACCGATCACAGCACACACCGGACGACTCGTCGTTCGACAGCGCAACGGGATCACGTCCCGTCGTTCCGCTCGTGACGGAAGCGCGCGGGAACGACCACGACGACGGAGCGCGGGAGGGCGAACGACTCGGCCACGTTGCACCAGCGAGACCAGACCAGATCGGCGGTGAATCGGGCGATCCAAACACGAACCAGACACGGATGATACGCATGATAACTCGACCACGACGCGGAGGGAACGCATGAGCGACGGTGACCAGACCACCGGAGAAATGTCGGATGGGCTTCAGGTGGAGCTGTTCCACCCCGACTCCGACCGGGAACCGGGAGACACGAACATCGAGAAGTGGGGCTTCGACGTTCACCCGGTCGTCTTCCCCGTCGCCCTGGTGATCATCGCGCTGTTCATCGCGGCGACGATCATCCTCGGGGAGGACGCCTCGGCGGCGTACACCTGGCTGTTCAACTTCATCGGGGAGAACTTCGGGTGGTTCTACCTGCTAGCGGTGAACATCTTCATCGTCGCGTTGCTGTTCTTCGCGTTCAGCAAGTACGGCAAGATCAGGATCGGGGGCGTCGGCGCCGAAAAGGAGTTCAGCGACTTCTCCTGGATGGCGATGCTGTTCAGCGCCGGCATGGGGATCGGCCTCATGTTCTTCAGCGTCTCCGAACCACTGTACTACTTCCAGAACGTGCCCGGATTCTTCGGGGCCGAGGCCGAGACGGGCGCGGCCGGTTCGGCGGCGATCGCCCAGACCTTCTTCCACTGGGGCTTCCACCCGTGGGCGGTCTACGGCCTCGTCGGCCTCGGACTGGCGTTCTTCTCGTTTAACCGCGGGCTCCCGCTGACGTTCCGCTCGATCTTCTGGCCGCTGCTCGGCGACCGAATCTACGGCTGGCCGGGGCACGTCATCGACCTGGTGACCGTGTTCGCCACGCTGTTCGGGCTGGCGACCTCGCTCGGCCTCGGCGTCGCGCAGGTCAACCAGGGGATCTCCTACGTCGGCGGCAACATGCTCGGGCTGATGGACGTCGGCACCGGGACGACCCAGCAGGTCATCCTGATTGCGGGGATCACGCTCATCGCCACGGCGTCGGTCGCGGCGGGTCTCGACAGCGGCGTCAAGCGCCTGAGCACGATCAACCTCTACCTGATGTTCCTGCTGCTCGGCTTCCTGTTGCTCGTGGGGCCGACGGTGTACGCGCTCGGCGCCTGGGTCGAGGGGCTCGGCGTCTACTTCAACAACATCCTCGGGCTCGGCTTCTACCGCGGCACGCTCGGCCCCGGCGGGGGCACCGTCACCGCCTGGACGGTGTTCTACTGGGGCTGGTGGATCGCGTGGTCTCCGTTCGTCGGGATGTTCATCGCGCGCATCTCGAAGGGACGCACGGTCCGGGAGTTCGTCCTCGGCGTGCTGTTCCTCCCCTCGCTGTTCTCGACGCTCTGGCTGTCGGTGTTCGGCGGGAGCGCGCTGTTCAACTCCATCCAGGGTAACGGCGCGGCGATCCAGACGTACAACGAACTCGGCCAGACCGTGGCCATGTTCGCCATGCTGGAGCAGTTCCCGCTCGGGGCGCTCTCGGGCATCCTCGCTACGGTGCTCGTGATCACCTTCTTCGTGACGTCCTCGGACTCCGGGTCGCTGGTCATCGACCACCTGACCTCCGGCGGCAAGCACGACGTGCCGCGGGCCCAGCGCATCTTCTGGGCGGTCACCGAGGGTGCCGTCGCCGCGATCCTCCTGTACGGCGGGGGTCTCGGGGCGCTGCAGACGGCGGCCATCACGACCGGCCTGCCGTTCGCGGTCATCCTCTGTCTGATGGTGTACACCGTCCACCAGGGGCTCAGCAACGAGTACGAGATCCTCCAGTCCGAGGCATTCTCCGAGCGGATCGAGGATCTGACCGCCGAGGGCGACGTCGACGTCGTCAGGTCTGGCACGGACACCGTCACCGACCTACGGGAGGGTGATTCGCCGAGCGGCGACTGATCCCTCGGCGACCCGTTCCGACCCGACTCCATTTTTCCGACGCTGATCCGTCGACCAGCCGGTGGCCCGCTCACCGACGTACCGCCGTGCGCACGGGCGCAATTCGGCCGGAACCTTATGCGCTGTGGACCCCTAGGGGCTCCCGTGGCTGGCACGCTCCGCGCGGTCGTCGCGGCGTTGGCTCGGGTCGTCGACCGGGTGGTGGACCCCCTCCGGGTCGGCGACGGCCCGAACGTCTTCCGCCTATCGCCGCCGGACACTCACACGACGACCCTCGAGGGCGACACCGGGTGGGCGAGGCGACCGCCGGCCTCGCTTTGCTGCCCGCGCTGTGGGAGCGAGATCCGCCAGTCGAACCCGCGGGACCCGATCGACTGTCCCCGGTGCGTCGCGGAGTTCGAATCCGGGGAGTTCCCCCGTCTCGACCTGCTCTACATGGAGTGTCCGGTCTGCCGCAACCGCCTGCGTCACGGCCGGCGGCACCCGAACGCGATCCGGGTGCCCGAGTGGGCGACCTGCGACCGGTGTCGCTACCACTGGGAGTACAGGCACACGTACTGACCGGGATCGTCGGGCGCCGGGCGACCCCGGCGCGGGGGAAAACTATTCGGTGTGGCGGCGCGACCGTCGGGACGGACGACTCATGCGGCTCATCCCGACGGCACTGGCGATCCTGGCCGTGGCCCTGATGGTCACGGCGCTCGTGTTGATGACCATCGGAGAGCTCGCGGTCGCCGGCGTGTGTTTCCTGTCTGCGAGCGTCCTGCTGTACTTCCGGGAACAGCGTCTGCGCAAGGAGAAGGCCGCGGCCGAGAGCGCCTGACGGTCGCGTCGTCGAGACCGTTCGGCCGGCGCTCCGGGGGCCGCAACCGCCACGCCCCGCTCCGAGCCTTCCACGGCGACGCCGCGCTCCCGACCTCCGCCGCGACTACCCCGAACGCCGGGCGCGCGGTCGGCGTTACTCCTCCATCTCCATCCGGTAGGTGATCACCGGCACGCTGGCCGTTCGGACGACGCGCTCGGAGGTGCTCCCCATCAGCCCCCGTAGCGTGCCCTTGTACGCGACGCCCATCACGATGGCGTCCATCCCCTCGTCCTCCGCGTAGTCGACGATCTCCTCGTGTGGCGCGCCGCTCCTGAGGGCGCTGACGCAGTCGACGCCCTGCTCTGTGGCCATCTCGCAAAGGTCTCCGGTGACCTCCTCGCCGTACTCACGGTACTCCTCGCGGAGGTCATCCTCGTCGTCCCGGAGGTACACCGTCCGGGGAACCCCCGGGAGGTCGATGACGTACAGCGCGTGAACCGTCGCACCGGTGGCGGCGGCCAGTTCGATGCCGTGTTCCGCGCCCTTCAGTGCCTCGTCGCTCCCGTCGAACGGGACCAGAATGTTGTCGTACATAGCGTGCACCTCGCTAGCAATACTTATATCGGAATCATATACCTTTGGGGGACTACCTGTCGTCGGCCGAGATTGTTTCGGATGTCGGCGTCGGGCGGCGACGGACGGACGAGCGACGGGTGCTCCCGACCGGACGGACGCGCGCTGAAACGGGAGAATTCGCCACGCTCACGCGATCCCATGGGGCGGTGCGCGCCCGGGCGGCCGCCGCCCCGCCGCGACGACCGGCACCGTCCCGACCCGTCAAGAGCTATTCGTATCAGGTTCCTGGTCGGTTGTGGTCGGCGCTCGACGGGTCGGGGCGGACGCCCCAAGTCCGCGGCGGGCGCTCACCCGTCTGCAGCGGCGCTCGGCCCGCGGTCCCATCGGGGAGTCGCGGACTGGACGTCACTCGTCGGACGCCGCACCGTCGAACGGGTCGTCGTCCGCGCCGAGGACCGACCGGCCCAGGAGTCGCCCGCCGACGACCGCGGGGGTGACGACGGCGTCGGCCCCGACCTCGCGGAGCGCCTCCGCGTGCCGCTGTTCGGTGGCCGCGGCGACGATCCGCACGTCGGGGTTGGCGCGCCGCGCGGCGAGGATGGCGAGGGTGTCCCGGGCGTCGTCGTCAGTGGCGACCACGACGCCCCGCGCGGTGTCGATCCGGGCGTCCCGGAGCGCGTCGTCGTCGGTCGGGTCGGCCGCCAGCACGAGGACGTCGCGGGCGTCGAGGTCCGACGCGGCGTCGTCGTCCGGCGTGACCACCAGCACGTCGGCGACGCCGTCGAGTTCGTCCAGCAACGGTGCAGTGAGGTCGCCGGAGCCCAGCACGAGGACGTGGTCCTCCAGCAGGGCGCGTTCGGAGGCGTTCATGTTCTCGAAGGCGCTCGTGAGTCGGGATTCGATCGCGGGGACGACCAGCGATCCGGTCGCCACGGTGAACGACGCCGTCGCGAGGACGATCACCGAGAGGGTGAACAGTTTCGTCACCTGGGTCGTCGGCGTCGCGTCGCCGTAGCCTACCGTCGTCCCCGTCACCACGACGTAGTATACCGCGTCGGTCACGCTGTCGACGCCCACGAAGTTGCCGCGCATGGCGTAGGTCCCGACGGTGCCGTACACCTGGACGCCCACGAAGGCCAGCAGCGCGGTGGTCTGGAACGGCGTGAGTTCGACTCGGTGGTCGAACCGGTCCCGGTGGAACGCCGCCGTCGGAATCGTCGCGGCCGCCAGGGCGAACACGAGCACGTCCGTGGCCCGCCCGGTCAGGAAGGGGACGAACAACAGCGCGCCACAGGCGATCAGTCCCCCCCGCCACGCGAGGCGGTACCGGCGCTGTAACCCCACCGTCGCCAACGTGAGCGCGAAGGCGACGAGCACCTCCGCCAGCGGCATCGCCTCGGCCGCGCCCGCGGGGACGACCCCCGCGAGCGGGCCCGCGAGTTCGAACGGCTGCTGACTCAGGTGGGACAGGCCGGTGACGAACGCGAGCACCGCGGTCCCCCCCGAGAGCACCACGGCCGTCCGCGCCCCGGCGAACGCCCGCCGGTACACCAGGGGGACGGGCTCCGGGTGGGCGAACAGCTCGTCGACGGCGGCGTCCGACGGGCGAGACGTGTCGCGTGCCACGGTAGCACGTCTCCCACGGCAGACAATAAAGGCTCTCCGGGTACGGAGTCGCGGCTCGGGCCCCGATCGGCGTGTCGGGCAGCCGGCACACGAGCGGGGGCGGCCGACACACCTTTGAGGCGGACGGTCGACCGTGGGTCATGGTAGCTCACGCCGCGAACGTCGCGGAGGGGATCCTCCGACGGGCGCTGCTCCCGGTGTGTGCGCTGTCGGGCGTCGTCGTCGTCTCCGGATTCTTCTTCCCCGGGCTCGTCGGTGACGTGGTCTCCGGCGGGGGCTGGCTCGTCGTCGCGCTGCTGTTTTTCGGCTCGGGGCTGGCCTACCTCGCGCTCCTGCCGGTCGCCCCCGACGACGACCCCGACGAGTCCGCGCACGGGGCGGCCTCGCTGTTGCGCATCCGCCACCTGTCGTGGCGCGACTGGGCGAGCGGCTTCCTCGCGCGGCAGGACCCGGTAACCTTCGGGATCCCCGTCGCCGTCCTCGCGCTGTTTTTCGCCGCCAGGGTCGCCGTCCCCGGGCTGACGGTCGCGGCCGTCGACGCCGCGGAGTCCCTGCTGCTCTACGAGTTCGCGCCCCTCTTCCTCGGGGCGATGTTCGTCTCGGTGCTGTACTGCCTGTGGCTGCTCGTCGGCCCCTGGGGGGAAGTCAAGCTGGGGGGCCCGGACGCCGAACCCAACTACACGTACCCGACGTACTTCGCCATGTTCTTCACCGCGGGCATCGCCGCCGGCGTCGTCTTCTGGGGTCCCGCCGAGTCCCTGTTCCACTACCGGTCGCCGCCCCCGGCCCTCGGCGTCGCCCCTCGCTCGGGCGAGGCGGTCGTCGGCGCACTCACCTACGCCCTGTTCCACTGGGGCGTGTCCGCCTGGAGCGCCTACCTCGTCGTCGGTCTCCCCGTCGCCTACTACACCCACCGGCTGGGCGCGCCGCTCCGGGTGTCGACGATCCTGACGCCGTTCCTCGGCGTCGACGGCCTCGACGGCCCCCTCGCCAGGCTCGTCGACGTGCTCGCCGTCTTCGCCACCATCGGGGGCGTCGCCACCTCCATTGCGTTCGTGAGTCGGCAGTTCCTCGCCGGCATCACCTTCCAGTGGGGGGTCGACGTGGGCGGCCCGGGGGCGCTGCTGTTCGTCGTCGGTCTCGCGGTCATCTACGGGGTCTCGGCCGAGAGCGGCGTCCACCGCGGGATCCGGCGAATCGCCGGGCTCACCCTCGCGCTGTTCGCCCTGTTCGCGCTGGCGCTGGTGACGCTCGGCCCGCGCGCGTTCCTGCTCGACCGGGGGACCGCGGCGCTCGCCGGCTACGCCGGTCGGTTCGTCGAGATGAGCCTGTTCGCCGGCGGCGACTGGGGCGCGGCTTGGACCGTGTGGAACTGGTCGTGGTGGTTCTCGTGGGCGCCCTTCGCGGGGCTGTTCCTCGCCGCCCTGTCGAAGGGCCGGCGCGTGCGGACGGTGGCGTTCACCGCGGTGGTGGCGACGGCCGCCGCCAGCGCCGTCTGGCACCTCGTCCTCGGCGGCACCGCGCTGTACCTCCAGCACGCGGGGGTCGCGGACGTGCTGGCCGCCGTCGACGCCCACGGCGGCTCGGAGGCCGTCGCCGGCTTCCCCGTCTTCGCCGCCCTCCCGCTGAGCCGGCTGCTCGTCTTTGGCTTCCTCGCGCTCATCGTCTGTTTCATCGTCACCTCCGCGGACACCTCGACGCTGGTCGTGTCGATCCTCGCCACGAAGCGCCACCTCGCGCCGACGACCGGCAGCGTCGTCTTCTGGGCCGCGTTCCAGGCGCTCGTGGCCGCGGGCGTGTTGCTCGTCGGCGGCGGGGAGTCCCTCCAGGCCGCCGCCGTGCTGACCGGCGGCCCCTTCGCCGTCCTCTCGCTCGTCGCGCTGGTCGGCCTGACGCTGAGCTTCCGCCGTCGCGAGAGCGGGCATCCAACCCCGCTCGCCCGGCTCCGCGACCGCCTGGACCGGGGGGGCCTCCAGGGGCCGAGTTCGGTGCTGCGGGACGACGAGTGACCGGTCGGCGGCGGGCGGCGAGCGACGCGACCCGCGACCGGACGCCCCGAGGAACACCCGTGGCCGGGGTCCGAGTATCGACCCGGTAGGTGGTCCGGATCGGCCGACCGGTAAGCGATCCGAGGGGAATTGGTTCGGCGCTCATGGCCGCGGAAACCGCCGCCTCGGGCGGTACGTATTAGGGACGGTCGGCCGACCGTTCGCGTGGGATGAAACGACTCGTCAGCACCGACGACGCCCCCGCCGCGGTCGGCGCGTACAGCCAGGCGACCACCAACGGCGACCTCCTCTTCACCGCTGGGCAACTGCCACTGACCGTCGACGGCGAGTTGCTCGACGACGAATCGGTCGCCGACCAGACCCGCCAGTGCCTGGAGAACGTCGAAGCCATCCTGGAGAGCCAGGGGCTCGGTCTGGAGGACGTGCTCAAGACCACCATCTTCCTCGCCGACATCGAGGACTTCGACGAGATGAACGAGACCTACGCCGAGTTCTTCGAGGACGAGCCGCCGGCCCGGAGCGCGGTCGAGGTCGGCAACGTCCCGAAAGGGGCGGCCCTGGAAATCGAGGCGCTCGCGGACGCCAGCGGCGTCGAGTAGGTGACGCCGAGGCGACGCCGGCGCGTCGAACTCACCGTCGCTCGCGGCGCCGCTCGCTTGGTCTCGGTCGTTCGCTCGAAAAAACGCGCGTATGTCGGTTCGGACGTCCGCGTCCGCGGCGTGACCGCCGTCGATCAGTCGTCTGCGGGCGCGTCCGCGTCGTCGGCCTCGACGCCAACCTCGATCTCGGCGGCGGCGGCCTTGTACTCGGGGATCTTCGCCCGCTCGTCGAGCACGTCGTTCGTCAGCCGGTTGGCCGAGGCGGCGGCGAAGTGGGGCGTGGTCCAGATGACGCCCTCCTTCGTCGCGTCGGTGACGTGGGCCTCGACGACGATCTCGCCGCGGCGCGATTTCACCTTCACCTTGTCGCCGTCCTCGATGCCGTAGCGCTCGGCGTCGGCGGGGTGGACGTCGACGAAGTTCTCGGGGTGCTGGCGGTTGAGCGTCGGCGAGCGCCGGCTCATGGTCCCCGTGTTGTAGTGCTCTTCGAGGCGCGCCGTCGTGAGCACCAGCGGGTACTCCTCGTCGGGGACTTCCTTGGGCGGCTGGTGGCGCACGCCCTCGATGTGGCCGAGGCCGCTCTCGGTGTCGAAGCCGTCCTCGTAGAGGAACTGGTCGCCCTCGTCGCCGGGCTCGTAGCAGGGCCAGTGAAGGCCCTCCTCGCCGAGCGCCTCGTAGGTCATGCCGTGGTAGTCCGGGCAGACCTGGCGGAGTTCCTCGAAGACCTCCTCGACGTCGTCGAACTCGAAGCCCTCGCCGAACAGGCGGGTGCCGACCTCACACAGGATGTCGAGGTCGTGGGCGGTGTTCTCGTGGACCTTCTTGACGCCGCGCATCCGCTGGACGCGCCGGTCGGTGTTGGTGACCGTGCCGCCGCGCTCGGCCCAGGACGTAGCGGGGAGCACCACGTCGGCGTGCTCTGCGGTCTCGGTCATGAAGATGTCCTGAACGACCATGAATTCCAGATCGTTGAGGCGCTCCTCGACCATGTTGCCGTCCGGCTCGGACATCACGGGGTTCTCGCCCATGATGTACAGGCCCTTGATCGAGTCGCCGCACTCGTGGGAGATCTCGACGTTCGTCAGGCCCGGCTCCGGCGGGATGTCGAAGCCCCAGACCTCCTCGACGCTCTCGCGGGCCTCGTCGTCGTCGACGAGCTGGTAGCCCGGGAGGACGTTCGGCATCGCGCCGACGTCGCTCGTCCCCTGGACGTTGTTCTGGCCGCGCAGGGGGTTGACGCCGGTGCCCGGCCGCCCGAGGTTGCCGGTGATGAGCGCCAGGTTGATCTCGTTCTGGACGTTGTCGACGCCGCAAGTGTGCTGGCTCATCCCCATGCCGGTGAAGATGGCGGCGTTGCCGGCCTGGGCGTACTTCTCGGCGGCTTTCTCGATGTCATCCAGGGGGACGCCGGCCTGCTCTGCGGCCTCCTCCTTGTCGAAGTCCTCCAGGGTCTCCTTCAGGTGCTCGAAGCCCTCGGTGCGCTCGGCGATGAACTCCTCGTCGATCCAGTCGTTCTCGAGGATCGTCTTGATGACGATGTTGAGCAGGGGGATGTCGGCACCGGGGTTCACCTGCAGGTGCATGTGCCGGTCGGTGTCCTCGATGTCGAAGGACTTCGTCGTCTTGTTCTTGTGGGGGTCGACCTGGATGACCGTCGCGCCGTCGAGGACCGCCTGCCGGAAGTACTGGCTGTTGGCGATCGGGTGCTGCTCGGCGGGGTTGGCGCCGTGGATCCAGAAGAGGTCGGCCTCCTCGCGGAGGTCCTCCATGCTGTTTGTCATCGCGCCAGCGCCGAGGCTCGTCCGCAGCGCCCACACCGTCGACGCGTGGCACATCCGCGTGCAGTTGTCGACGTTGTTGGTGCCGTAGCGGCGGGCCATCTTCTGGAGGAGGTAGTTCTCCTCGTTCATCGTCTTCGAGGAGCCGAAGAAGCCCATCGCGTCGGGACCGTAGTCGCCGTGGATGCGCTCGAGCTCGGAGACGATGCGGTCGAACGCCTCGTCCCAGGTGGCCTCGCGGAACTCGCCGTCCTCCTTGATCAGCGGGTCCGTGAGCCGGTCCTCGTGCTCGATGACCTCCGTCGCCGCACCGCCTTTGATGCAGATGCGGCCCTCGTTGACCGGCGCCTCGCCCCAGGGCATGAAGCGCATGTCGTCGGGCTTTACCTGGATCCCACAGCCGACGCCGCAGTACGGACAGATCGTCTTTACCGGGTCTTGGTTTTCACTTGACATTATTTGGGTCCTCCACGTGAGGGGAGCGAGTGGATGTTGTCTACGTGTTCGTCTGACCCTTCCACGCGCATCAATCTTACTACACTGACCCGAGAAATCCGGTTTTTGTAACTATCGGAACTTGCACTACCCTATAATTGAAACTGTTGTAGGTTTCTTCGAATCCCCCCGATAACCGTCGTCGGTTACGTCGCCGCCGGCGTCGACTCCGGGCGGTTCCCCGGCGCGAGCGGGGTCGCCCACGCTCCCGCGACCGCGCGGCCGTCTGCCACCGGCGTCGTGCCCCACGTCGTGTCCACTTCGTCGCGATGTCGCGGCCGACGATTGGAAACGTTGACCCATGCGAGGCGCGTCCCCGCACGTATGGACCTCACCTCAGAACTCGTCGAGCGCAAGGCCCGCGAGTATCGCGACACCGCCCCGCTGTACGCGGTCGAACGGGAACACGTCGAGATGCTGCCCGACATGCTCGCCTCGGGCGACTTCGGCTGGCGGGACCCCGAGTGGGTCGTCCAGTGGTACTTCCGGCGCCACCTCGGTGCCTACCCCGACCGGGCCCGCCGAGAGGCCGAGGCCGCCTACGACGAGAACGACTACGAGGACGTCGCGGACGCCCTCCGCGGCGCGTTCGACGCCGAGACGATCGCCGACCGCCTCGACTCGCTGACCGACCTCACCGGCGTCGACGTCCCCCTCGCCTCCGCGTTCCTCCAGTTCGCCCTCCCCGACCGCTACGTCGCCGTCAGCGAGCGCGAGTGGGCCGCGCTCCGGGAGGCGGACGAACTCGACGACCCCTACCCGGACCCGTTCACCCCCGCCGACTACGAGACCTTCGTCGACGCCGTCCGCTCGGTCGCGGACCGATGCGACTGCGACCTCTACACCCTCTACCAGGCGCTCTGGCAACTCGGCGAGGAGACCGACTGACCCGGCGGTCCCGGACGGGTCGATCCGCCCACCGGTGGCACCGTCACGGGTCGAGCCACCGGCTGGTCCGTCACGCCGTCACGGGTCGAGCCCCGGCTGGTCGGCACGTCGTCTCGCGCACGCGAGAGGCGGG
>Ga0207718_100669_pt1 | contig 26053 bp, 21 predicted proteins | sample A23M2SouthBayCA_FD_187749 | JGI IMG/M metagenome (GOLD analysis project Ga0207718, IMG submission 187749) | Aerobic enrichment media microbial communities from Eden Landing Ponds, California, USA - A23 M2 (SPAdes) | ecosystem: Environmental > Aquatic > Marine > Unclassified | place: Emeryville... | reverse complement strand
GGTCACGGGGGGCGAACCCGGCGGGTTCGAGGAGGTCCGTTACTATTATGCGGCCCTTCCCAGGGTCATCCTTGCCGTGCTGGTAGGGGCGGTTCTGGGCACTGTTGGCAGTCTTCTCCAGCAGGTCACCCGCAACCCCCTGGTCTCGCCCCTGACGATCGGGGCTTCTTCCGGTGCCTGGCTGGCGCTGGTGTGTGCCAGTGTCTGGCTGCCCGCGCTGGCGGTGGATGAGCGTGCGCTTGTCGCCATGGTCGGGGCTGCGATTTCCGTGGGGCTGGTGTTGATCATCGCGGGGCGCAATGGCATCAGCGGCCTCCCCGTGATCCTTGCGGGCATGGCGACCCACCTGCTGATGGGGGCCGCGGCTTCCGCGATCATCCTCCTGAACCAGGAGGCCGCGCAGGGCGTCTTCATCTGGGGCACCGGCAACCTGACGCAGAATGACTGGAACTGGGTGCAGTGGCTCTGGCCCCGGCTCCTGGTCCTGCCGCTGATCCTGATGCTGGCGCCCAGGCCGCTCACACTGATGCGCCTGGGCGAGGCCGGAGCGCGGGGGCGTGGCTTCAGTTACGGCCCTGTTCTGGTTGTTCTGCTCATTGGGGCGCTCTGGATCCTGGCCACCAGTATCACAGCGGTCGGGATCATTGGCTTCCTGGGGCTGATCGCGCCCAATATCGCCCGCTCGATGGGCGCGCGCCGTGCCGGCGATGAATTGTGCACCAGCGCGCTCCTGGGCGCCATGCTCTTGCTGGCCACGGATTCCCTGGCCCAGGCCGCCGGGGACTGGTTCGGTGAACTGATTCCCAGCGGCACCGCCGCCGCCCTGGTTGGTGCGCCTGCCCTGGTGATCTTTGCCCACAACAAGCTCAGCCATGGCGACCAGACGGCACTGAGTCTTCCGCACGGGGCACGCCGCACCACCTGGATGACATGGGGGCTGGCCGTCGGCGTGCTGCTCGCGCTGGTCCTGCTGACCCTTACCTATACGCCGGAAGCCTCCGGCCCGGCTTTCAGCCTGCCCTTTGCCTGGCCCTCGGACCTGGTGTGGTCCCTGCGTGCCCCGCGCCTTCTGACCGCCTCGGCGGCGGGAATCGGCATGGCCGTTGCTGGCCTCATCCTGCAGCGGCTGATCCGCAACCCATTGGCCAGCCCCGACATCCTGGGCATGTCCGCGGGCGCTACCCTGGCGCTGGTGATCTTTACCCTCTGGACGGGCACCTCCATCTACCAGGCCGGCCCCGGTGTGGCCTTCCTGGGCAGCCTGGTGGTGCTGGCGGTGCTGCTCGTGATCGGGCGGCGCTCCCACTACGCACCGGGGATCGTGATCCTGGTGGGCATTTCCCTTGCGGCGCTGATGGAGGCGCTGGTGCATTTTGTCCTGGCTCAGGGCACGCAGAGCGCGCACATCATCCTGGGATGGCTCTCCGGTTCCACCTATCGGGCGTCCGCCGACAGGTCCCTCATGCTCGCGGCTGGCGTGGCGGCGCTGGTTCTTCTGGTGCTGGTATTCAACCGCTGGCTGACCCTGATCTCCATCGGCGATCCAATGGCCCGTGCCCGCGGGGTCAATGTGGCCCGCGCCCGGCTGGTCCTGCTTCTGGTCGTCTGCGCGCTCTGTGCGCTGGTGACCGCGCTCATGGGGCCGGTGGCCTTCGTGGGCCTGCTGGCGCCGCATGTGGCAGCCCTTCTGGGAGCAAGGCGGGTTCTTCCCCAGTTGGTGCTGGCGGCCATGGTGGGGATGGGGCTGATGACGCTCTCCGACTGGCTGGGGCGGACGCTGCTGTACCCGGACCAGCTGCCGGCCGGCCTGATGGCGGCGTTGCTCGGCGGGAGCTACTTCATTTTTCTGCTGACGCGGCGGCGTCTGGGGTAGAGCGGAAATACGGGAAGGAGGGAACCCCCGGCGAGGAGCCGGGGGTGAGGTGCTGCGCTGGTCCGGAGCTCAGTACTTGATGGAGTAGGAGAGGCTGTAGGTGCGGCCGCGGCCTTTAAACTCAAAGGGCGCCGTTGTTCCAATAGATGGCTCGTAAAACAGCTGAGCCCTTTGACCCCACACCGTTGTGTACTGTTTATCAAAGATATTGTTGATGCCCAGTGTCAACTCTCCAGCCGGCAGCTTCTGGGTGCCCAGAAGATCAAAGGTGGTCGGGCCTTCAATCTCATTGCCCTGAGCGTCGTCAATATCAAAGGCGTGCACACCCTGGAATCGGACGCTGGTGTCGTCATTTTCCCACTGGATGTGGGCCGTCGCCTTGGGCAGGCTGGCTGACGTAACAGCCTGGTCCTGCCAGTCGCCATTCTGCTTGGTTTCCGACTTCACGTAATGGCCGGTTGTGCCGACTTCCCACTGGTCGACCGGACGCCAGGCCGCGCTTCCTTCCACGCCGTAGGCGCGGGTCTTGGAATCCACGACATCCACCGTCAGCCGGTCGGTGATATCGGTATCCTTATCAGACCATGTGTAGTAGGTCGCGACCTGAGCGTCCCACTCCGGGGTATGACGACGCCAGCCGAGTTCCACCTGATTGGTTTTCAGTGCCGGAAGGTTATTGTTGTCGAGGTTCAGGAAGTCGGTCAGCTGGTACTGGCCGTTCCCGGAGAGGCTGTACTGCCCCTGGCCGAGGACCTTGCCGGGGTCGGGGATCTCGTTGCCCTGACTGAAACTTCCCCAGATCTGCTGGTCGTTGGTCAGGCTGTAGATCGCGCCGGCATTGAACAGTGTGATTTCATAGTCATTCTTGCCGCCGGGGATCGGTTCAGCGGAGGAGCCGATGCCGTTCTCAATATTGACCCGTTGCTGTACGGGTACAAAGGAACTGACCTCTAAGCTTGCACGCCGGTGACGGACGCCGGCATCAAGCTTGAGCCGGTCTGTCGCTTGCCATTCCGCCTGTAGGAAACCGGCTGTACCATCTACCCGATAGCTGGGATAGCGAGGGGTTGTGTAGCTGGCTTCGTTTACGAGCAGCCCGGATGCCCGTGCCTGGTCAAGATCGAAGATCATCTGGTTGGCGTCGAAGTCTTCCCGGTCCAGATCGACACCATAGGTCAGCTGAACATCGCCCAGTTCCTTGACGAGCATCGCCTTCAGCGCGTGCTGCTCGGTGTTCTGCTTGGAGGCTCCCACGTAGCGCATTTGCGAGCCTGGAAAGGGGTGAAAGCTGAGTTCCTCATTGCGGGTAGAGGCCTGAAGGTAGGCTGTATGGCCGAGGAAATCGGTATCACGATAGGAGGCGTTAACCAGATACCGGTCGGATTCAGGTTCCCGGTCGGTAGTGAAACCATTACGGATCTCAGGGTTGTTCAGGCGCGAGAAATTCTGGCCCAGGTAGAGCCCCTTACTGCCGTCGAATTTCGAGTTGTACACCTGTGCCGTCAGGTCCAGGCTCTGGGTGTCACTGAATTCGAACTGCAGGTTGCCCATGACGTCCAGAGTACGGTTGTACTGCAGGTCTGTCTGGGTGATGTCCGGCAGGATGGGGTCACTGTCCCCGTCGTAGAAAGCTCCGTTGTCCTGGCCCGCCACGGCAAGGCGACCCTTCACGAAGTCCGTGCCGCCGCTGATGGACTGGCCTGCGCGAAGGTCACGGTCGTTGGAGTTGTTGAAACCACTGGTAGCGCCCACCTCGGTCTCGAACTGCGGGTCGCCGGCTTCGCCCTTCTTGGTGATGATGTTGATGATGCCGCCGGTGCTGCCGCCCCCGTAGATGGCCGTTGCACCTGAGAGCACCTCAATGCGCTCGATGTTGAAGGGATCGATGCTGTCAAACTGGCGGCTTACGCCACGCGAGGAATTGAGCGAGACCCCGTCGATCATGACCAGCACACTGCGCCCGCGCAGGTTCTGTCCGAAGTTGGTGCGGTTCTGGGTGCCGAGATCCATGCCGGGGACCAGCTTGCCCAGCGTGTCCTTGAGGCTCTGGCCGCTTTCAAACTGGCGTTCCAGCTCCTCGCCTTCTAATACCCAGACTGTGCCGGGGACTTCGCTGATCTGTGAGGGGGCCCGGTTGCCCACAACAACCAGCTCGTCCAGGGAGCCCATCGGTTCCTGTGCGAACGCCAGAGGGGCGGTCCCCATCGCGATCCCTGTCATGCACAGGGCTGCGATGGGCGTTCGGGATAGTCTGTTGGGTTGGCGGCGCATGGCAAACACTCCTGATTGTCGGGTTACGCGGGTTGGCGAGGTTAACAGATGGCAACACTAATGCAAATGATTATCATGTATAATTTTGGAATTGCCAGCAGGAAGTCTCGACCAAGCTCCAAGGACTCTTCCAGGGTCGGAAGCAGCAGTGGGAACAACTGGAAGCGCTCGTGCTGGAACGGATGTAGGGAAGAACGCAGTGCCCCTAGGGGAGCCGCGCCCGCAGTGCTCCTGGTCCACGCTGTAACAGGTCAGGTAGAAGAAACCGCCGTATTCCGGGCAGTACCGCCGATCGTCCCCGCTGTCCATGTTGCATCTGTTTTGGGGCGCACGTTGATGGAGTGGCCACTTAACAGGGCCTGTTCAAATGTGACCGGCTGCCGCTCATCCTGGTCATCAATCTGCAGGTGCCGGCCGTTATGGGCTCTGAAGCGACATGGAATGATAAGGGATGTATTGTTAGAGCCCTGTAACTCGAGATGGTCCTAGTCCGTGGTAGCGGCGGGCCTGTGATAGCGTGGGATTGGCAATTAGCGAGTAGGAAGAATTGTCAAATAACAGTTCTGATTTTTAGGGTGAGAATGCAGCTTGACCTGACAACGCTCTCAATCCTTTTTGCCATTGGGTTCGGGGGCTGGTACTGGTGGCGGGCCCTGGGTACCAAGGAGCTGGCCCTGCAGTCGGCCCGGCGGGCCTGTGAGCGCGCGGACGTGGATCTGCTGGATCAGAGCGTGTGCCTGAGTGGCCTTGGCCTGCAGAGGGATCAGCAGGGGCGGTTGCGATTACGCCGGACTTTCAGCTTTGATTTTACAGCCACCGGCGAGGGCCGCTATCGGGGACGGATCGTACTGCTGGGCGAGCGCACCGAGTCGGTGGAATTCGAGCCGCACCGGTTTTGAAAACTCGCCAGGGCAGCGTGCCCTGCCCCTCCTTTCGCGTCCGGCGCGCGCGGGGTGTATCAGGCTCCCCTTGGAGGGAGATCCAGCAGATAGTGCTCACCGCTGATGGCCTCTTCCAGCCGGTCCGCCAGTATCTCCAGGATGCCGGCGTGTTCGCCGGCCAGGTGCGTGATGCGGGTTGCCAGTCCGCTGTTGCGGGCTTCGGCATCGGCGCAGATGGTAGCCACATCGCCATCCTCGCCAGCATGTTTCCCGGGTGAGAGAAACAGCATCGAGACGATTACAGGCCCATCGTTGAAACCGGGCTGGTCCAACAGGTTTTCCAGCAACGGTTCATTGAACCGGTACTCGTCGCCCTCCCGTCGTTCCATCGAGGCGGGTGTCACACTGCGTACGCGGTCCTCGAGAAGCGTCGCCAGCTGGCCGGCAACAACGTTACGCACGGCGGTTACTTCCGGGATCGGGCTGCCGTGGTCTGCCAGAACAACGGCTGGTTTTGAGCCGGTGGGCAGCTGCTGGATCTGTTCTTCCACTCCGTCACGCAGAATGCGCGCGAGTCGCAGATCTGTTGGTGCCTGCAGATCGACGAGAGGCGAGGCAACCCTTACCCGTACTTCCGGATGAATCTCCTGCATCTCGCCCAACCGCTCCGGCAGGTAACCGCTGAGTGCCCGGCTCGGCCCGAAGAAGAACGGCAGAATCACCATGTCTTTCACCCCCTCCTCAGCTCGCCATGTCGCAGCCGGGCCAAGCGTTGAGGCGGGTATGTCATCCAGTTTTTCCGCCGGAACCTTATTGGAATGCAGGAGGGAACGGGCCTCTACTGGCATGCCGGTGCGTTCGCACAGCGCCGCCGCCACCCTTCGCAGGTTCAGGGTGGCGCCAGGGCGGAGCGAGCCGTTGTCGACCAGAAATACGTGAGTCATGGGGTGCCTTTCGTTTCGGGTGTCTACGGAAGAATACGGCATACCATTCACTTGCGATGATGCCTGACGATGTTCGAATCGTCATGTTTTCTGTTTGAGAACTCTTTACATCCGTTTAGTTAACGATAATAATTCGCATTACTTTGTTGAAAGAAACTGAACACACCATCCCGGATCAGGAGACATCTGCAGTGACACACCGGACCATGACGACCCACAAGCGACTGCTGTCCCTCGCTATCGCTACAACCGCCTCGCTGGGCTCTCTTCCCATGACGGCGCAGGCCCAATCTGAAACAGGTATGAAACTGGACCCGGTGGTGGTCTCGGCAACGCGGAGTGAAACCTCGGTTTCTGAGACAGCTCGGTCGGTGACCGTGATCAATGAGGAAGAGATTGATAAGCAGGCAAAACTGACTCGGAATCTTTCAGAGATACTCGCCAACACTGTTCCTGGCTTTGGCGAGAGTACCGAGTCCATCTCCAACTTTGGACAACCACTTCGTGGCCGTAATTTTCTGGTTCTGATTGATGGTATTCCCCAGAGCACGCTTCTTCGTAACACCTATCGTGGTCTGAATACAATTTCCACGTCCGCGATAGAGCGTATTGAAGTGATTCGTGGAGGAACGTCGATTTATGGGTTTGGCGGTAATGGTGGTGTGATAAATATCCTGACAAAGAAGGCGAGTGAGCAGAATGCCTCAGGGTACTCTGAAGTAGGTGCGCGCTTCTCAACAGAGCATTTTGATGATTCTATCGATCTGGAGACAGAGCATAGGGTGTCAGGTACTCAGGGTAGCTGGGATTATTTGCTTTCAGGGTCCTTTGTTGAGCGTGGTGGCCGGTTCGATGAAGAGGGCGACCGGATCCCACCGAACGGTTGGGGTGGTCAGGGAGGATTTTCGGACACCACTGAATATAATGCGCTCGTCAAGTTGGGCTATGAGTTTGATGCCGGGAAACAGCGCTTAGAACTCATGGCTAACGAGTTTCGCAATGTTCAGGATACAGAATTCACTTTTGGTACTCCGGCGAACGACGGAAAAGTGCCTGCAATTCCCTTTAATGAGTCTGTGTCGAGTGCACGTCCAGTGAAAGATCCTGAGCAACTTAACAGAAACGTTCGGCTAAGCTATCAGAATCGAGATATAGCGGGGCAAACAGTTGATTCGACACTTTATTACGCTGATTATAATCATGTTTTCCCAAAATATCCGGGTTTTCCTCAAACTGACGTAGAGGGTGATCGCTGGGGGCTTAGAGCCTCTGTTAATACACCTCTTGGGCAGTTTATTAGCGGTTCGGCTGTTACCTGGGGGGTGGATTACATTCACGACTCTGCTGATGAGCGTACCTGGACTCAGGCTTCCGGTGCTGCATCGGGGGGGCCGGAGCTGGAGCAGGATGCCATCGCTGCATTTGGTGAGCTTGAGATTCCCCTGTCTGATTCGGTTCTTGCTCGTTTTGGGGTAAGACAGGAGCACGTGGAGCTCGATATGGGAGGTGTAGCAAGCAATAATAATGGTAACCGGATTACTCCCGGAACGCTCGAGTACAATGAAACACTTCTGAATGCCGGCCTTGTCTATTTTGTTACTGATAGGGCGGAGCTGTTCGCCAACTTCTCTCAAGGCTTCACAATCTCCGATATATCGCGTGATATCAATGATGCTGGCTCTGACTCAGGCGGTGAAGTAATACCAGCGAGTGAATTCGAGTCCGATGCGGAAAAAGTGGATAACTATGAGATCGGTGCCCGCTATTCAGGAGGCGATCTATCGCTTACAGGCGCTGTTTTCTATAGCGAGTCGAATGGCGGTATCACCTATACGCCGGACCTGGAAATCCAGCGTTCCCCTGATGAGGTCTGGGGGGCAGAGATGACAGCGGATTATGCGCTTACTGATTTCATCGAGACAGGTGGTAATCTGACATGGACAGAGGGCGTTCGAGAAGTTGATGGAGGCTCTGAGAGATTATCCGCTGACCGGATTTCGCCTTTGATGGCAAATCTATTCATGGAAGAGAATCATCTTGGCTGGATGAGTAATCGCCTGCAGGCTCGGTATGTCGGTGATCGGGATCGGGCTGGGGAGAATACAAACTATCCACTCAATGTTGAGTCCTATACCACAATAGACTATGTCGGGCAGGCGTCTCTGGGCCCAGGCCAACTCTCGATTTCTGTGAATAACCTGCTCAACGAAGGCTATTTCCCAATGATGAGCCAGGCTGCTGGTGGTGTTTCAAAGTATCGGGGCCAAGGACGTACAGTAGGCGTCGGCTACTCCGTCAACTGGTAGTACTTCAGGCGGTGCGAAGCTATCCTGACCGCTTTCCACCAAACGGGGAAAAAGGGCCATGGATGAAGCGATCCGCGCCGAAGGCCTGGTCAAGCAGTTCGGTGCCACCCGGGCGCTCGATGGGATCGACCTGAGCGTGCCGCGTGGCACCGTTCTTGGTTTGCTGGGCCCCAACGGTGCCGGCAAGACCACGGCGGTCCGCATCCTGGCGACCCTGCTTGCGCCGGATGCCGGGCAGGCTTGGGTGGACGGTTTCGATGTGGTCTGGGAGGCCGCTGCGGTCCGGAATCGCATCGGCCTTACCGGCCAGTACGCCTCCGTGGATGAAAAGCTCACCGGCCGCGAGAACCTGATCCTGATTGCCCGCCTGCTGGGTTTCCCCCGGCGGGATGCCCGGGCAAGGGCGGGCGAGCTGCTGGCGGAGTTCGGCCTGGAAGACGCGGCCCATCGGCCCGTCCAGACCTATTCCGGTGGGATGCGCCGGCGCCTGGACCTGGCTGCCAGCCTGGTGGGACGCCCTCGTATCCTGTTCCTGGATGAACCCACCACTGGACTCGATCCGCGGGCCCGCCTCGATCTCTGGAACCTGATCCGTCAGCTCGTGGCCCAGGGCACCACGGTGCTGCTCACGACCCAGTACCTGGAGGAAGCGGATAGCCTGGCGGATGAGATCGTGGTGATCGATCAGGGGCGTGTCATTGCCAGTGGCACCTCGGATCAGCTCAAGGCGCGCATCGGTGGACAGACCCTGGTGCTGGCGCCGGAGCACGAGTCGGACATGGCGACCGCGCTGTCGATCGTGACGGAGATCGTGGGGCGCGAGCCCGAGGTGGATGGGGCCCGGCTGCGGGTTCCGGTCAGTGACCCGGCACTGGTACCGGCCGTGGTCCGGCGCCTGGACGAGTCCGGCATCGTGGCCCGGGAGCTGACGCTGCGTGGTGCGAGCCTGGATGATGTCTTCCTGACACTGACCGGTCGCCACGCCAGCGTCGAGACGCCGGCTGGAGATGCGGAGGCAGCCCCATGAGCAGCCTCCAGCAGACCCTGACCCTCGCCTGGCGCTCCCTGCTTCAGCTGCGGCGCAATCCCTGGGAACTGATGGACTTCAGCATCCAGCCGATCCTGTTCCTGCTGCTGTTTCTGTATGTCTTCGGCGGTGCGGTCGCGGGCTCCACGGCAGCCTACCTGGACTTCATCCTGCCCGGCGTGATCGTGATGAACCTGGTGTTCGTGACCGTTTACGTTGGCCATGGGCTCAACACGGACCTGACCCGGGGTGTGTTCGACCGTTTCCGGGCCCTGCCCATTGCGCGCTGGTCGCCGCTGGCCGGGCGCATCCTGGCGGACATGGTCAAGCAGGCCTGGTGTGTCCTGCTGTTGCTGGTGGTGGGCTTCCTGCTCGGGTTCCGGCTGGGTGCGCCCGTGAGTGGGGTGCTGGTAATGCTGGCCCTGCTGCTGGTGTTCGCTTTCGCCATGTCCTGGATTATGGTGCTGGTCGGCGTGATGGCGCGGGATCCGGAGCACGTGCAGTTGTTCGGGTTTACGGCGCTGTTCCCCGTAACCTTTCTCAGCAACGTCTTCGTGCCATTGGAGACGCTGCCACCGTTCATCCGGGCAGTGGTGTCGGCCAACCCGGTCTCCCTGTTGGCGGAGGCGTCCCGTGGGCTGCTCAGTGGTGGTCCGGTGCTCGAGCCGGCCCTGTGGTCCCTGGTGTGGGCCGGGGTGATCACCGTGGTGTTCGCACCCCTGTCGCTATGGACCCTGAACCGGCGGCTGGCGCGCAGCTAAAGGCATCTAAAGCAGTTCCCTCAGGTCGTTCACGATCCGGTCCGGGCCGTAATCCGCGACCGGCGTCCCCTGGCTGTAGCCGTAGGTAACCGCCACGCTCGGGATACCGAGATTGCGTGCCCCGAGGATGTCCGAACCGGAATCCCCGATCATCCAGGCGCTGTCCGTTGGAGCGCCGAGCCGGTCGAGCGCCAGCTGCAGGTGGGCCGGGTCGGGTTTGCGGATGACGGTGCCGTCATCACCGAGCAGGCTGTCGCCGCTGACAGTGGCCCCGAAGTAACGGGCGATGCCGAGCCGTTCCAGCAGCGGCTCCGTGAACTCGGCCGGCTTGTTGGTGACAATGGCCAGACGGGACTCCCGCGCCCGGCCTGCCTCCAGAAAAGGCATGGCGCCGGTATAGAGCTGGCTGTGATGCCCGTTGCAGGCGTGGTAAGCCCTGTAGAAAAGGGACTCCGCATGGTCGGCAAATCCCTTGTCTCCGGGCGTGGCGGGGTCGAAGGCATCAGCCAGGGCCCGTTCCACCAGCTTGCGGGCGCCGTTGCCGACCCAGAGCCGGGTTTTCTCAACACCCGCGGGGGCACGCCCCAGCTCCGCCAGCATGGCATCCACGGCGGCGGCCAGATCGGGGGCGCTGTCCACCAGGGTGCCGTCCAGGTCCAGCAGGAGTGTTTCGGGGAGCGCCGTGCGGGTCACGCTGATCGCGCCTCGGCGATCCGTTCCCGCATATCGGTGATGATGCGGCTGTAGTCGTCCTTCTTGAAGATGGCGGAACCGGCAACAAAGGTATCCGCGCCCGCTGCAGCGATCTCCCCGATGTTGTCTTCCTTCACACCGCCGTCCACCTCGAGGCGGATGTTACGACCGCTGGCATCGATCTTCCGGCGCGCCTCGCGCAGCTTGTCGAGGGTCCCCGGAATGAAGGACTGGCCCCCGAAGCCGGGATTCACGGACATCAGCAGGATCATGTCCAGCTTGTCCATCACGTAGTCCATGTAATGGAGCGGCGTGGCGGGGTTGAAGACCAGACCGGTTTTGAGCCCGGCTTCGCGCACCATCTGCAGGGAGCGGTCGATGTGTTCCGAAGCTTCCGGGTGGAAGGTGATGTAGCTGGCGCCGGCATCGATGAACATCTGGATCAGGTCGTCCACCGGCTTGACCATCAGGTGCACGTCGATGGGAGCGGTCACGCCATGCTTGCGCAGGGCCTCGCAGACCATGGGGCCGATGGTGAGGTTCGGGACGTAATGGTTATCCATGACGTCGAAATGGACCATGTCCGCGCCCGCGGCCAGGACGTTGTCCACTTCCTCGCCCAGCCGGGCGAAGTCCGCTGAGAGGATGGAGGGCGCGATAAGGGGCTCGTTCATGGGAAGATCTGCCATTGTTGATAGACTGTTGCCGAAAGGCAGCAGTTTAACGCTTCCGGCTTATTCCGTACCACAGGAGGTTCCGTGTTCCGTCGCTCCGTACCCATTGCCCTGATCGGTATTTGCCTTGGTGCGGCTGCATTGCCAGCCATAGGCCAGCAGGAGGACGCTGGCCAGGCCCCGGAGGGAGAGGACAACGCGGCGGGTGAGGATACCCAGCAGGGCGTCGAGCCGCCCAGCATCACCATGGTCCACTACGGGCCCGGTGATGCGGGTGGGTCGCTGGCATCGCTGTACCCGGATCAGGCGCTTGAGCTGGGCCAGGGTGAGAACGTCTTCACTGGCCTTCTGAAGCGGGAGACAGTCTCTGAGCGCCATGGTGGGGTCCTGGTTGTGGCGCCTTCCGGCCAGTCGCCTGACCAGGGAGTTGCGGGTGCGGTGAGAACGCAGCTCACCGATGCCGGCTGGCTGACTCTTTCGATTGCTCAACCGGCGGAGCCGGTAGCGGACCTGCCCGAGCGGGTTCTGGAGCCCGTCCAGCCTGGCGCAGGTGATGAGGGCAATGATGGAGAGGAGACAGCCCAGAACGGAAATGACGCGGAAGGGGATAGCGGCAGTGGTGAGGATCAGGGTGGGGATGAGGCCTCCAAGCCGCCGGATATGACCATCCGGGTCGCCCAGGACTCTGCGGCGCCCACACGAGATGATGAGTGGCAGCAACGGGCTACGGATCGTCTTGCGGCGGCGGTGAATGTCCTGCGGAACGAGAACGTTGGTCCCATCGCGCTTGTGGGTGTTGGTGACGGTGCGGATCTTGTCCTGCGCTACGTCAGTGCCAACGGAGCCACCTTCCCGCCGGGCCAGTTTGGCATGGTGTGGGTCGATGCTCGGTTGAGACCACCGTTCAGCGATGGATTGGTCGCGGAGCTGGGGGAGGGTTACAGCGTCCCCGTTCTTGATCTGTATGACCGGGATCTCCAGTCCGAGCGCGCTGAGAAACGCTCGGCCGCCGCGCGACGGGGCGGTTTTTCGGCCTATACTCAGTCTGCTATCCCGATACCCAGGGGCGGGCAGGCCCGTGAGCAGAGACGGGTTTCCGCACGCATCCGGGGCTGGCTTTCCGATGACCTGGAGTCAACAGGCGGGCAGTAGTCGGCATTGCTGGTTCTGCCACTGGGTTAATGGTTCCAGTCTGCTTCAGGCTGTCCTATTCTTGGCATCGTGAGCGACAACCACAACAACTGGCATCTGAGGATACCCATGAAACCGGACACTCTCGCCATCCACGGCGGCTTCCATCCCGACCCCACCACCAAGGCGGTCGCAACCCCGATCTATCAGACCACCTCCTATGCTTTCGACAACACACAGCATGGTGCTGACCTGTTTGACCTGAAGGTTGAGGGCAACATCTACAGCCGGATCATGAATCCGACCAATGCTTTCCTGGAGGAGCGTGTCAGGCTGCTGGAAGGCGGCGTGGGCGCGTTGGCCATGGCTTCCGGCATGGCGGCCATTACCGCATCGATCCAGGCCATTGCTGAGGCCGGGGACAACATTGTTACCACGACCCAGCTCTACGGTGGCACCTTCAATCTCTTTGCCCATACCCTCCCGAAACAGGGCATTGAGGTCCGATTTGTAAGCGCCGATGACCCGGACGCCTTCGAGTCCCGGATCGATGACCGGACCAAGCTGATCTTCTGCGAGACTGTGGGTAACCCGGCCGGCAATATCGTTGACATTGAAAAGCTGGCTGCCATCGGTCATCGCCATGGAGTGCCCCTGTTCGTGGATAACACGGTAGCAACGCCCTGCCTGTGGCGCCCCTTCGAGCATGGCGCTGACGTGGTGATCCATTCGCTGACCAAGTTCATGGGCGGGCATGGCACCACGCTTGGCGGTGCCATCGTGGACTCCGGCCGTTTCCCCTGGGCCGACTATCCTGAACGCTTCGCGGTGCTGAACGAGCCGGATCCCTCCTATCATGGCGTGGTCTACACCGAAGCCATGGGCGAGGCGGCGTTCATCGGGCGGTGTCGGGTGGTGCCGCTGCGCAACATGGGCGCGGCCCTGTCACCCATGAACGCTTTCCAGCTGATGCAGGGCATCGAGACCCTGCACCTTCGCATGGAGCGCCACTGTGAGAACGCCCTGAAAGTGGCCCAGTATCTGGAGAAGCATCCGGCGGTGAACTGGGTCAATTACGCGGGCCTTGAATCGAGCCGGTATCATGAGCTTGCGAAGAAATACATGGACGGCCGGGCGTCGGGTATCCTGTCCTTCGGCATCAGGGGTGGCGATGAGGCAGGCGCGAAATTCATTGATGCCCTGCAGATGATCGTGCGCCTGGTGAATATCGGTGATGCCAAGACACTGGCCTGCCACCCCGCCAGCACCACCCACCGCCAGCTCAATGACGAGGAGCTGGCCAGTGCCGGTGTCTCCCGGGACCTGGTCCGTCTCGCCATCGGCATTGAGCACGTCGACGACATACTGGCGGATGTCGAACAGGCGCTGGATGCGTCCCAGGCCTGAAGCAGCCGGCCCGGCTGCGGGAGCAGTCGGGCTTACTGGTTCAGACCACTGAAACGCTCATTCACGAAGCGGCTGTGACAGCTCACACAGGAGTTGGTCATCTGGTCGAAGACCTTTTTCTGTTTCCTTGTGTTCTCTGCGTTGCCTGCTTCCGAGAGCTGTGCAGCCTGCTTGTGGAACTTCTGATCCAGCTTCAGGAATGCCTTGGGGACAGACGCCTTGAGTGTTTTCCGGTCTTCCTGGGTCAACTCCTGATCAAGGATGAAGCTGTCGTGAATGGCCTGCCCTTTTTCCTGCACGACCTCGTGGTTGCCGCGGATAATGGCGCTGTAGACTTCCTTCATGGCAGCCTCGATTCCGACCATCTCCTTCTGGAGAAGTCCCCGTAACTTGGGGGTCAGTTCCGAGGTCACGTCCTCTGCCTGTGCCGGCAGAACGGCAAGAGTTATTGTTACCAATAGTGCGCCGATAAGGCTGTTACGGATGAGTGTCATGATCGGTTTGTCTCCCTGGATTTGATGGTTATTGTCTGTGTTGATGGGATCGTGTGAATAAAATTCTAATAAAGTGAATCTTTTTGGATAAAAAAGCAGTGGTTGCCCTGGAAATCAATCCCTCCCTGTTTTGAGAGTGGCTTTCACCTGCAATCCGCCAAGCGGCGAGTCATGGAAGGATAGGAGCCCGTCGTACTGCTCCAGGATGTCGGCGGCGATGGCAAGCCCCAGGCCGGAGCCCGGCTGTTCCTCATCCACCCGCCAGCCCCGTTTCGCCAGGGAATCGCGCTGCTCCGCGGGGCAGCCCGGACCGTCATCGTCGACGATGAGCAGCGTCGTTTCCCCGGTCCGTTCCACGGCCACCTGGACGCGGTGATCGCACCATTTGCAGGCGTTGTCGAGAAGCACCCCCGCCAGCTCCAGGAAATCCTCCCGGTCCAGGGGCAGCTTCAGCTCCGGCGGTGCCTGGATATCAAAGGTAATGGCCTTGTTGGCGTAGACCTTGGAGAACACATCGACGAGTTCACCCAGGGCGGTCTCCGGTGCCAGTGTTCTGCCGGGCATGCCACCGCCAGCAAGGCGTGCGCGGCGCAGTTCCCGTTCAACGATGTTGCGCATGGCCGCGACCTGGCGGTGGAGTTCGTCGCCGGTTGTGCGTTCCCCGTCTTCAGCCAGCCCATCGAGGATGGTCAGTGGCGTTTTCAGGGCGTGGGCAAGGTTGCCAAGGGCGTTCCTGGAGCGTGTTAAGCGGCTGGAGATCAGCCGGATCAGCTGGTTGATCTCCTTGATCAGGGGCTGGATTTCCGCTGGAACACGATTGGCGTTGAGCTCCGTGATATCGCCCTGTTCCAGGCGATGCAGTTCCTGGCGCAGCGCGCTCAACGGTGCCAGGCCGCGACGGATGAGTGCTGTCTGTGCCAGGACAATGAGAGCGAGAAGCAGGACGCCGAGACCGCCGATGGCGATCTGGAGAAATTGCACTGTGCTCGTCAGGGGGCCGAGGTCTTCGGCGACACCAACCACGGCGGAGCGCCCCGACTGGCTGAAGCCCTCAGCCAGCATCATGAGGGGTTGTCCCTCGGGCCCCCGGGTGCGGAAGGTGCGCCGTTCGCCTGGCTCGAGATCGGGCAGGTCCAGCCTCTGGTCCCAGAGGGAGCGGGACCGCTGGGGCGCGCTGCCCGGCGCTTCAATCTGGAAATAGTGGCCGGAATAGGGCTGTTGATAGACCTGGGTCAGCTGTTTGCCCTGGTGCGGGGGCGCGTCCGGACTCAATTCCACGCCCGCGACTAGGGTCTCGAGATCGTGCTCGAGACGGGTCAGTACAAAGTCATCCACCAGCTGGCGCACGCCATAGCTGACGAGGACCACGGTCAGCAGCGTCGCTACTGCCACCGGGGCGGCAATGCCAATGGCAAGCCGGGATTGCAGGCTGGTGCGTGCCATAGCCTCAGTCAGCCGTCCTGCTGGTGGAAGAAACGGGGATGAAAGACGTAGCCCTGACCACGCCGGGTCTCGATGGCCTCGTGTCCGATCTTCCGGCGCAGCCGGTTGATGTAGACCTCGATGACATTGCTGTCCCTGTCTTGGTCGTATTCATAGACATGCTCGGTGAGGCGGCTTTTCGACAGCAGGGTATCAGGGTGAAGCATCAGGTAGCGTATCAGCCGGAACTCGGTTCCGGTCAGCCCTACCCGGGTGCCGGAAGGCAGAAGGGCTTCCTGGCGCTCTTCATCGAGGGTCAGGTCGCCGGCGGTAAGGGCACCGCCGGGCCGGTTGCTGGCCCTGTGGATGAGGGCATTGAGCCGGGCAATCAACTCCTCGGTATGGAAGGGCTTCCCCAGGTAGTCATCGGCACCGGCCTTGAAGCCGTCGACTTTCTCATGCCAGGCGTCCCGGGCCGTGAGGATCAGGACCGGAAGGTCGTTGCCCGCCGTCCGCCAGTTCCGCAGCACGTCGAGCCCCGAACGCCCGGGCAGGCCGAGGTCCAGTACCGCCACATCGTAGGCCTCTTCCTCGCCCAGGTACTGCGCCTCAATGCCGTCGCCGGTGACATCCGTGGCAAAGCCCGCATCACTCAGCGCCTTTCTCAGCTGTTCGGCCAGGGCGGCCTCGTCCTCAACCAGTAACAGTCGCATCAGTCATCCGAATCCTCTTCACCCAGAAAGTCACCGGTAACGGCGTCAAAGCGCAGTTCACGGACCTCTCCCGATGGGCCAAGGATTTCCAGTTCGTAGATGTGCTCGTCGTCCTCGCACTCCAGCTCCACTTCCAGTACCCGGCCATCGGGGTAACGCTGGTGAAAGGTGCTGAGGATCTGTTCAAGACCAACGATGTCCTCATTCTCATGCAGTTCCCGGACCTCGTCATGATCGGCGCCGGCAATGGGTATAAGCGCCGCAAGCAGCAGTGGGGCGGCCATGGGCCGCCGCCATTTCCGCAGGATCGTCATCAGTGCCCCCTCTTGTATCCGGTGAACATGGATCGGACCAGGTTCTGGCGTTCGCGGATGCTTTCCACGATCACGGCGATCACGTGAAGAATCACCAGCGCCAGCGTCAGGTTAGCAAACAACTCATGGACTTCTTCGGCCGTTTCCACCAGGGCGCTTTCCTCGTGTTCTTCCTCTTCGTGGGCTTCTTCGCCCTCTTCAGACTTGTTATGCGTTTCGCCGGGGGCAACCCCTGACTGCATCTCCGGTGTGGCAATCAGCCAGCCGGCGAGAGGCCCTTCGCCTTCCTCCCCCGCGAGGACGACCATTCCGGCGCCGGAGGTGATGAGCAGGGACAGGATGATCGCGAGGATCATGGCACCGCCTGCCGGGTTGTGCCCCCGGTAGTACGCGGCGCGTCCCCGGATAATGTCGCGCAGGTACGCCAGTATGGTGCCGGGAGAGAACACGAAGCTGCTGAAACGGGCGTGTTCGCTTCCGATAAAGCCCCAGATAATGCGCAATGCCAGCAGCCCCACAATGAGGTAGCCCGCCCAGGCATGCAGCCACTCGGGCTCTCCCTCGGTCAGATAGGCCGTAAAGAAGGCAATGACCAGAAGCCAGTGGAAGATGCGTATGAACGGGTCCCAGACCCGCACCTGATTGTCCTGATTCATGGTTGGTTCTCCGCTGCCCATGTATTCAGGCTCCAGCCTATGGGCGCAACCTTAATTCAGTCTTAAAAGGCATCCGCGTCCGTACTGGTTAGGCCAAGATCGCTGAGGATGGCGTAGAACGCCGGCAGTGCGATCAGGATCAGCACGGTTGAGATCAACAGCCCGAACACAACGGAGATCACCAGGGGAATGACCGCCATGGCCTGGGTGCTGGTTTCGGTCAGCAGCGGTAGCAGGCCGGCGATGGTGGTGCTGGAGGTGATGAAGATGGCCCGGAACCGGTCCCGGCTGGCCTGGCTGGCGGCACTCAGGGCATCGAGCCCATGCTCCCGGTGGATCCGTATGAACTGGAGCAGCAGGATGGCGTTGTTTACCACGATTCCGGCCAGGGACGCGGCTCCGATCAGTGATGGCATGGACAGGTTGTAGCCCATCAGGATATGGCCCCAGATGGCGCCCATGAAGGCCACCGGGATCGCCAGCATCACGATCACAGGCTCGATGGTGCTGCGGAACTGGAACGACAGGATCAGGAATATGCCCACAAGCCCGATCAACAGGCCCCGGGCGATGGACTGGCCTGTTTCCTGTGAGCGGGCGGTCTGACCTTCCACGGTGATTCCGAGGTCGGCGTAACGATCCTTCAGTTGCGGGAATTCTGTTTCCCTCAGATCGCCCACAATAGCGGCTGCGTTTGCGGTCTGTGAATCAACGTCAGCGGTGACCGTCACGGTGCGCAGTCCATCGACCCGTGTAATCTGCCCCCAGTCCCTCGCGTTCTCAACCCGGACCACTTCGGTCAGTGGTACGGCGCCATCGCTGGCGCTGAACACGACGCTGTCGGCGAGGAAGTCGAGAGTATTGCGTTCCTTCGCTGTCTGGCGCAGCAGGAGCTCGATGTACTGATCTCCGACCTGAACCGAGTCCACAATCTCACCGAGCAGACTGGTCCGGATCTGGGTGGCTACATCGCGGGCATCAATGCCCAGCGCCAGGGCCCCCTCCCTGAGTGAGAGCAGTCGTTGGGGCTTGCCGGGGCGGAGGTCGTCCATGATGTTGAGGGTGCCGGCGTAACCACCAATGGCTGAGGACAGGTCTGTGGCCGCCTGTTTCAGGGTGTGCAGATCCTCGTGCTGCAGGCGGACCTCAATGGGAACGCCCGCCGGGCCGAAACCGGGTTCCTGGATGTTGAGGCTGACAAGGCCATGGATGCTGCCAATCTCCTCGTACCAGCGCTGCCTGAGCGTATCCAGGTTCGTCGTGCGCGCTTCGGCCGTCAGAAGGTCCACCATGACGGTGGCGATATGGGGCCCGGTTTCTCCGGCACTGGCGTGATGGTTGAACCGCGTCTGGATGTTCTCAACCAGGGGCTGTTCTCCGGGTTGCTCAGGCCTCAGCTCCTGATCGATGGCCTCCATGGCAGCGCTGACCTGCTCTGCAACCGCCTCGGTGCGTTCCAGTGGGGTACCCTGGGGCATGAGGATCCGTGCTTCCAGTACGTCACCTTCGATGTCCGGCATTCCTTCCATCTTGATCGCCCCAAAGGCGATGACACCGACAGAGCCGAACAGGAACAGCAGTATGGCGGCAAGCACCGGGTAGCGGGCTCGGATGGCGTGGTCCGTGACACGTCCGGCGTGCTCGCGCAGCACCTCGAAACGCTGCGTGAAGCCCGCCCTGAAGCGGGAATCGGCACCATCTTCCAGCGTCTTCAGGCTCCGTTTCAGGTGATGGGGGAGGATCCAGAAGGCTTCAATGAGGCTGGCGGCCAGGGCGGCGAGCAGGGCGACCGGCAGGACTTCGAGCACCGCCCCCATTTCTCCGGCCAGAAAGCCCAGAGGTACAAATACGGAAGCCGTGGTCAGAAACGAGGACATGACGCCGGGAAAGACCTCGCGGGCGCCGTGGGCGGCGGCTTCCAGCGGGGAGCGGTTCTGTTTGGCGTGGGTGGCGATGTTATCGGTAATCACCACGGCATCGTCCATGACGATGCCAATGGCCATGAGCAGAGCGACCAGAGTGATCATGTTCAGGGTAAGCCCGGTCGCCAGCATGACCGCAAAGGCTCCGGCAAACGCGGCGGGCAGTCCGAACAGGGCCCAGAGAGCAAGGCGTGGGCGGAAGAACAGGCTCAGAACCAACCCCACAAGCACCAGCCCGAAAAGACCGTTCTCAACCAGCATCTGGAGGCGATCCCGGACGATGGAGGTCATATCCTGGGTCAGTTCCAGGCTGACGGTACCATCCGTGGCCCTGAGCTCACTGTTGCGGAATGCCTTGAGCGCATCCATGACGCGCAGCGAATCGGCCCCCAGGCTTTTGTGGACCTCCAGAATGATGGCCCGCTCACCGTTGAAGGTAACCCGTTCTTCATCCCGTTCATGAGAAATGCTGACATCGGCAATGTCGCCCAGCCGGATCTCGGCACCGCTGTCGCCGCTGATGATGCGGATGTCCCTGAGGTCTTCGGCACGTTGGCGCTGGTCCACAAAGCGCAACTGAACATCCTGCCGCTCCGTCTCCAGGGTTCCCAGAGGCAGGTCCAGGTTCTGGCGCTGCAGGGCCGCGGCGATATCCGTGGTGGCCAGCCCATATTGGCGCAGTTGGTCGCGCGAGACCGCTACCTGCCACTGGCGCTGTGACAGGCCCCGGGTTACCACATCCGCGACACCCTCCAGGTGCAGCAGTCGGTCCTCGAGGTCGTCGGCGTATTCCTCCAGGTCGTTGAAGGACATGGGGCCGGAAATAGCGAGGGCGGCCACCAGATCGGTGCGGTAACGTTCTTCAATGACCGGGTCCTCGGCGCGCTCGGGCAGGTTCTGAAGCGCCTCAATCTCTGTCCGGATGTCGTCCAGGAAACGCCCCATATCACCACCACGGTTCATGCTGGCGATGGCGTTCGCCCTGTTGTCCCGGGCCGTGCAGGTGAGTTCATCCAGGTTCTCGACCCGTTGGAGGGCTTCATTGAACCGTTGGCAGATGGCTTCTTCGACGTCTGCGGCGGTTGCACCGCGGTATTCCATGGTGATGCTGACTTCCGGTGGCCGGTAGTCGGGGAAGGTCTCGCGCTTGAGGTTGGGTGCGGCGAACAGCCCGATGGCCAGAATCAGGATCAGAAGGAGATTGCCAGCCGTGGGGTGGGCTGCAAACCAGCGGATCATCGGGCGGAACTCCGGGCCTGGCTCCGGATGGTATTCAGGGCTTTATCATCGCGGCTCGGGTTGAGTCGGGTTCCATCGATGGCGGGAACCAGATCATCCAGCACCAGCCGTTCTCCGGGGGTCACCCCTTTCTGGATGACAGCAAGATCATCCTGGGTCCATCCCACCGAGACCCTGCGCCGTTCAAGGCGGTCCTGATCATCGGCCAGATAGAGGGTATCTTGGTGGACGCTCGCTGCGGGAACCGCAATCACGTCATTCGGCGTTGGGAGCGAGAGGGTGCCCTGCACGTACATGCCCCGAACCAGTGGTGGCTTCTCGGGTGGATTGGCATTGCGGTAGGGCTCTTCCACGCTCAGTACTACCTGGACGGTGCGTGTGCCCGGATCAAGGCCACTGGCAATCCGCGTGACGCTGGCGTCCCAGTTGACATCCGGGGCTCCCGCCAGTGAAAGGGTTGCAGTGATCCTGCTGAGATCAAGGCGTTGGTGCAGATCCGCCACTGATCTGTCGGGTGTGCCAGCGGGCGTGTCCGGGAGCTGACGCAGCAGGCGGCGGAGCTGGGCAACGGGAAGCTGGATGACGGCTTCCGCCCGGGCGATGCCGTCGGCCCGGAGCAGGGTTTGCCCTGTGCGCACTTCCTCCTGCTTTTCCACCGTGGCGTCATGGATGCGCAGGTCGAAGGGAGCGGTGAACCGGGTGTCCGCCAGATCCTGCCGGGCCTGCTCCAGAGCGGATTGGGCACGGGCAGTGTGCGCCTTAAGCCTCTCACGCTGGCTGGGCATCAGTGCCAGTTCATTCTCCAGTGACTGCACGGCCTGACGTTGCTGAAGTGTCGCCCGTTCCTGTTCGTCCACACGTGTTCGGGAGACTGCGTCCCTCTCTGCAAGGCGGCGGATGCGCTCAAGCTCTTTCTCCGCCAGGGCCAGGCGTTCTTTCTCCAGTTCGAGCAGCATCCGGGTGTTGGCGGCTTTCTGTTCAAGCTCGCGGCGGTCACTGCGGGTGGCCGCCAGATCCGCTTCGGCGCTGGCGACGGCCAGCTCGTAACGGGTTGGATCGATCCGGAGCAGTTCGGTGCCTTCATCGATGATGCTGCCGCTTTCCAGCTCCGGGTGACGCTGGGTGATGCGCCCGCCCACTCGGGCGACCGCCTGCCAGCGTCGGGCCGCGCGCACGTTGCCGTAACCACTGACCTCAACACGAAACGGCATGGGGGTAATGGGGATGACCCGTACACTGCGGGCAGGCGAAGGAGAGCTGGATTCCGCGGGGCCTGGCCTCAGGCTGGCCATAACCACGACGAAGACAATGCCTGCGAGCAGGGACAGCATGACCAGGAGCGCGTTTTTCCGGTGCGGGACAGTAACCACGGCTGACTCCGGAATGGATTACCCAGAATTAAGAATAATCTAATGTAATACAGTACCTGGGACATCAGTTGCTCACAATGATGTCCGTCAATGGCTGGTGCCTTCCTCATACTGGATCTTATTCCAGACGTTGTATTTGCCGGATGCTGGCTGGAGTGTCTTTTCGATTTCCAGTGTCTGTCTGTCGATCACGTGGACCTTGTCTCTGTTGGGGCCGAAGAAGACATCCACCCAAGCGTAGCGTGAGTTCTCATGGCTGCGCATGAAAAACATCTTCTTCACCAGCCGGCTCACCGGATTGGGTTGTAGTTCAACGGTGCAGGATCAATGCGCCCGCAGTGAACGCATAGGCCAGTGACCAGGCAGCGGCCGCTGTCCACAGAAGCTCAGGCGCGCTCCAGGGAACCGGCCCTGCTGCCAGCCGCGCCAGTGCCGCTATTGCCACGGGGACCAGGGTGGCCATGAGAACGCCTGAAGGCGGCGGCTGGCGGCGGATGGCGTGATAGTGGATCCGCAGCATCACACCGATGGTCAGGGTTCCCAGCGCGCCCACTGTAATCAGGTGAAGCAGCGCCGATGGATCCCGGCCGAGCAGTTGCGCCAGGCCTATGCCCAGGGCGCCGGCTGCCAGCCACACTGTTCCCAGCGCCAGACCCAACAGATCCGGCCGGTCCAGGCACAGCCAGAGCCGCCAGCGGACCGTGCGGATCAGGATCAGAATACCGGCAGCTGCCAGAAAAGTGCCTGCGGGCAATACAGGCAGCGGCAGCAGGGTCAGGGCGGCCGCCAGCCCCAGTATCAGGATCAGGGCGGCCTCGATCCGCGGCTGGACCCGTGCTTCCTGCGTAATGCCACGTTTTTCCAGAGTGCCCGCCACAGCTGGAGCGATCAGTCGCCCGCTCATGAAGGTCATCAGAAGCAGCAGCAGGGCTACCCCGGTGTGAAGCAGCGTCGTGGCCCCCGGAACCGGGATGATCGGCAGTATCAGCCAGAGCAGGGGAAGACCGCACAGGCTCACCATCAGCGGCACCAGCATGCGGTTGCGCCATTTCTTGGCGGCATTGAAGCGGGGGACCACCCGCCAGGCCAGCAACAGGGCGAATGCGGGGCTGAGCAGCTGGCTCAGCCAGAATCCGGGTGCCAGGGCGTAGCCCAGACGAGCAGCCAGCCAGAGCCCGAACAGTGCAGCCAGCCAGCGCCTGGGCTGAGGGCCAAGGGTGTAGCCAGCAATCACCGCCAGGGCAAAGCCGAACACCATCTCGTGACCATGGTGGCTGCCCGCCAGACCGGGAGCCCAGCGCCAGCCGGCCAGCATGGTGGCCATGGACAACGGCATTGCGATGGCCGCATGGAGGCAGGCGGCCGGAAAGAAAAAGCGGTGGCTTTTCAGGCGTTTTTCGCGGCTGCGGGCCATGCCGGTTCCATTTCCTTAAAAGATTCAATAAATATAAATGTTAATGGTGGGGCCCGCAATCCGGTTCCCCGCGGGTCGGCTGCCCGGTAAGATGGGGCTGACGGCCACAGGTGGATTAGGGGGGATATTGGCAACAGCACTCAAGCATCTGTTCGATAACAACGCGCAGTGGGTTCAGGACACGCTGGCGCAGGATCCGGATTTCTTTGAGCGGCTCTCCCAGCAGCAGGCGCCGGAATACCTGTGGATCGGCTGTGCCGACAGCCGGGTTCCCGCCAACCAGGTGGTGGGGCTGATGCCTGGCGAGCTGTTCGTGCACCGGAATGTGGCCAATGTGGTGGTGCAGACCGACCTGAACCTGCTGTCGGTGCTGCAGTTCGCCGTGGAAGTTCTGAAGGTGAAGCACGTGATCGTCTGCGGTCATTACGGCTGCGGTGGCGTCAAGGCGGCTTATCAGGATGCCCACCTGGGGCTGATCGACAACTGGCTGCGCCACATCCAGAACGTCGCTGCGGACTATCGGGAACTGTTGGCGGCCCAGCCGGATGAGATGGCCGCCGTTAACAAGCTCTGCGAGCTGAACGTGGTGGCGCAGGTTGCCAATGTCTGTCGGACCACGGTGGTGGCGGATGCCTGGCGGGGCGGCCAGGAGCTCTCGGTCCACGGCTGCATCTATGGTCTGGAGGATGGCCGTCTGCGGGATATGGGTCTGGGCGTCCGCAGCACTGGCGAGCTTGATGAACAGTGTCGGCAGGCCGTGGAGCGCCTGAGCCAGGGGGCGCCCATGCCGCAGGAATGATCCTGTTGCGTGGCCCTCATCAGCGGCGGGAGCCCACATGAAGCTGTTTCTGGCGGTCGCCACCGTCACTGTCATGGGGCTGTTCCAGTCATCGCTGCTGGCAACCCTGCCCTGGATCATTGAACGCACTGGGCTGCCGCCCGTTTTCTGGTCGGTGCTGGTTGCCGCCAGCCTGATTCTGGTGGCCGTGAGCAGTCCGGTCTGGGGCCGGCGTACGGACAGCCATGGGGCCCTGCCGGTGATGCGCCTCACCATGGGGCTGGTGGTGGTCTGCTATGGCCTGTTGATCCTGGCGATCCTTGCCCTGTCGTCTCCCTTCTGGATTGCGGTCATCGCCATCGCGACGCGCCTGGTCTACGGCATTGCCACTGGCGGCGTATTCCCCTCTGCCCAGCGTTTCGCGCTGGCGGACAAACCGGTTGCCCAGTGGCCGGAGACACTGGCCTACATCCAGGCCTCAACCCATGCCGGGCGCGTCATGGGTCCAGGCATCGTGGCGCTGGCGGCGATATGGAGCCTGCCGCTGGGGCTGGTCCTGATTGTCCTGCTGGGCGCGGCTCTGTGGCTCATGCAGTGGTACTTCGCAGCGGGCGTGGCCCCGGAGTCGTCCGGAAACCGTGAAAGCGCCGTGGCGCCGCCCTGGAACGAGGACTGGCCCCTGTATGCCCTTGGGTTCGTGATCACCCTGTGGGTGGGGCAACTCCAGTTTGCTCTGGGGCCCTACATCCAGAACCTGGCAGACCTCGATTCGGTAACGGCCTCCCAGTGGACGGGGACGGTGCTGATGGTGGCATCGGTTTCCGCGGTCCTCGCCGGGCCCCTGGGGAACCGCTGGCTGTCGCCCATGCCCCGAATCCTGAGTGGCCTCTGGCTCGGCGTATTTACCCTGGGGGGCGTATTGCTGGCGGCTTCGTCCAGCGTGATCGGTGTGGGCGTAGCCGTGTGCCTGATCACCGCCGGGCTTACCCTGGCCGCCCCCTGGTACGGCAGCATCCTGCGGGCACGGCGCCCGGATGCCCAGGGCCAGGTCTCCGGGCGCCTGATCAGTGTCCATACCATCGGTTTCGGCAGCGGCACGCTTTTCGGTGGCCTGATGCTGGAACTGGTGCCGGATCAGGCCATGGCTGCCTTCTATCTGCTGGGGCCGGTGGCGGGAACACTGGCGCTCATCCATCACCTGAGGGTTCGGGCAGGGACTGTTCCACCAACTGCCTGAGTTCCGGTACGCAGGAACCACAGTTGGTGCCACAGCCCAGGGCACCGCCGAGGGCGGATACCGAGTCACAGCCTTGCGCCAGAGCTTCCTCGATCCGGCGCTCGCCCACCTGGTAGCAGGAACAGATGATGGGGCCGGGGTCTGGCTGGTCGCTGTCCCGGCCTGCCAGGACACGGCGCCGTGTACCGTCATCCAGTGGTTGCGTCTGGAAGAGGCTGTCCAGCCAGTCGAGGCCGGGGAAGTCATTCCCGGGTTCCACCAGCAGCACCGCCCGCAACCGATCGCCGTGATACCAGGCTGCCCGGTAGCGCCCGGCCCTGGGGTCCCGCATCTCCGAGTCAGGTTCCCCTCCGAGCCACTGGCGTGCGGTGCCGGGCCAGTCCGGGATGGGGCTGTTGCTGGCCAGGTGCCAGCAGGTCGTCTTCTCCATCGGTACCCGGGCCCAGTAGAGGCCTTCAGGCCACTGCTCCGGCTGTTCGCCCAGTAACCGGGCATGCCAGCGGGCGTTGAAGGGCAGCAGTGCGGC
>Ga0207718_100666_pt1 | contig 26184 bp, 23 predicted proteins | sample A23M2SouthBayCA_FD_187749 | JGI IMG/M metagenome (GOLD analysis project Ga0207718, IMG submission 187749) | Aerobic enrichment media microbial communities from Eden Landing Ponds, California, USA - A23 M2 (SPAdes) | ecosystem: Environmental > Aquatic > Marine > Unclassified | place: Emeryville... | reverse complement strand
ACGTACCGTGGAATGGGTCGTCGTTTGTATCATTTGTAGCGGAAGTCTGTTACTCGTGGGCCCCTAATGAACCCGTCGCCTCGTGTATTTCTCGCCCGCAAGACAATTGTCACTATCCATAACTTTCTCGGCCTCAGTGACGCCTCACGGGTGCTACGCGTACGCTGCAAACGAATGTAACGGACCCTAATAATGGTGTCCAGACCGGAGTGAAAGTGAAAGTCGGGTGGAACGATCCGGGAGTTGGCGTGTGGTTTCCCAGGGGAAACGAGAGGGGGTTTCGGGTGGAAATTCCGGATCGTCGGGGGAGATCAAGACGCGCGGGCGGCCGTGAGGACAATCACGAACGACAGCCTGGTCGACAAGATTCGGCCTGACCAGGATGGCCACGTCGCCGCCGGTCAGCTAACACACGTCGCCAGCGAGATCCGTGGGCCGACCGTAGTTCGGTCCATCTACGAGGTCATCCCGGGCATACTGGTTCGAGACGTAGACCGGCGCGTCCTCCCCGTAGAGGTCGCTGTAGATGGCGTCGTGGGCACTGGAGTAGGCGAAGGTGAGCCGGTCGGAGCGGAACGGGTCTTCGGTGATCGCTTCGGGCGTCCTGAGTGTCGCGACGACCGACTCACCCCGCGTCACCGTGACGTCGACGTGGCCAGGCACCATCGGGACGCTGGTCGCCGTCAGACCTGCCTCGACCGGCTGGGGCGCACCGTCGTTGACCCGAAGCGTCGCCGGGTCGTCGAGGATGGTCACCACTTCGATACGGTCCGAGGAGTCGAGACAGGTCTCCGTTCGAGCGCCCAGATCGAACGGAGAGGGCGTCACGTCGGACGGATACTTCTCGAAGAAGACCATCGCGACCTCGCCGGGGCCGCTGTCTGGCTCCCCACGCCACCGGGCGAGACCGTACTGGAGGAGCTGCGCGAACGCGAAGTTGTGGTTGATCTCGGGGGCGACGTGGTGGCCTTCGCCGTAGTCGTTCCACGTCGAGAGATAGACGCCGTCGGCCTCGCGCCGGGCGGCGGCCCCGAGCTGTGTCCGGAAGTTCTCGGAGAGCCCGAGTTCGACGGTCCAGCGTTCGACCTCGTCGGGACAGACCGACGTGGCCCGGTCGGCCGAAAAGATGGCCTCCGAGCCGGGGCCAGTGGTGTAGAACTTCCCCGTCGCCAGATCGCCGTGTGTGTCCTGGACGAACGCCCGATCACGCTCTCTACACTGGGTGGCGACGTACTCCCAGACCGTCTCGTCCACACAGCCAGTGTGCCAGCCGTGGATCGCCGGAAAGTGATCGAGCGCGGCGTCGACGTACGCCTGGAGGTCCGTGGCGTCGCTCGCGTAGTGGAGGTCATACAGCCACGCGATGTCGGCCCCGGTCCGGTCGGCGAGTGCGTCGTACGCCGCGGCGACATCGCCCAGCAGCGACGGGTCGCTCGCCGTTCGAGTGTGGTCGGCCCCCAGCGCGAGTGCGTCCGGCAGCCACGTCCCGACGACGAACCGACCGTCAGGGGTCTGGAGCCAGCGATCGGTCTCGACTGACGCGAGGAGTCCGGACACGTGCTCGCCCAGAGCCTCGACCTTCCGGTCGGCGGTCCCGGCGATCGGATGACTGATCGCGATGGTGAACTCGAACGGGATCTCCGTGGCCGCTGCGACCCGGAAGAAGGCCTCGATGATTTCGTCGTACTGATCCAGAATCGCGGTGTCGCCAGTCCAGGGGTAGTAAAACTCGAAGGTGTCGACGCCGAAGCGACTCGCTGCCCGGAGTTCCTGCCTGACTGCGTCGTCGATCGACTGGTCGACCGGCTGCTCGGGGTCGTCACTCCGGTTGAGCAGCGCCGGGACGGCCGCGTGGAGCATGGCCCCGCCGACGTTGCTGGTCGGTCCGTTCGGATCGTAGTAGCGTGGATCGGTCCAGTACGGCTCGGCATCGCGAAACGGGACCATCCCGGTCATGTAGTGTGCGATGCAGGGCTGTCCGTCGAGAACCGGTGCTGACGTCTCCGTACCAGTCGAGTCGTCGGTGGTGCGTGAGGGTCCCGGGTCGCTGTCGGGAGACGCCGTGCGCTGTCGCTCGTCCGAACAGCCCGCGAACGCGCCCGTTCCGAGCGCGAGCGCCGTGAGATACGCGCGACGGGATCGTCGAGGACTGGATTCCTCGGCCATTGCCGTCGGTTCGGGCCGACCGTGCAAATCGCTGTGGGTCGATTATACCGTCGAGAGGAAGTTCCGGATGACATCGTGGCCGACCGCGGTGAGCACGGATTCAGGGTGGAACTGGACGGCTTCGAGGGGGTACTCGCGGTGGCGGATCCCCATCACGAGTTCGACCGTTCCGTCGTCTGTTTCGGCTTCGGTCGTCGCCGTGACCGCGAAACAGTCGGGCACTTCGGTCGCCACGAGCGAGTGATACCGGCCACCCTGAAAACCCTGGTCGAGCCCCGCGAACACGCCCTGGTCGTCGTGGTCGATCGGGAAGGCCTTGCCGTGGATCGGTTCGGGCGCGCGCCCGACGGTCCCGCCGTACTCGTAGACTGCCGCCTCCAGTCCGAGACAGACGCCCAGCGTCGGTACTTCGGGGCTGATCTCCCGAAGGACATCCATCGTCACGCCGACGTCACGGGTATTCTTTGGATGGCCCGGCCCCGGCGAGATGATGATCGCGTCAGGGTCGACCGCGCGGACGTCTTCGAGGGAGGCGGTGTTGCGCAGGACCTCGGTCTCGGCGTGCTCGGAGACGTACTCGACGAGATTGTAGGTGAACGAGTCGAAGTTGTCCACGAACAGGACCCGCAGTTCGTCGGCGTCAGGCTGGCTCGCTGAGTCGGTCTCGCTAGCGCTCATGGCGACACCTCCTCGGTCTCGACGTCTTCCTCGATTGCGTCAAGTGCGTCAAGGACCCCGCGCATCTTGTTCTCGGTCTCCTCGAACTCGCTCCCGGGGACGGAGTCGGCGACGATGCCAGCACCGGCCTGCACAGTAATACGGTCGGCCGTGCCCGAATCGTCGGCTTCAGCGGGCAGCGTCGCGTCGGCTTCGATCGTCGCTGATCGAATGACGATGGCGAAGTCGGCGTCGCCGTCCCAGGACACGTAGCCGACGCCACCACCGTAGAGACCGCGTGGTCCGCGTTCGAGGTCGTCGATAATCTCCATCGCGCGAATCTTCGGCGCGCCCGAGAGCGTTCCCGCCGGGAAAGTTGCCCTCGCCGCGTCGAAGGCGTCGTGTTCGGGGGCCATCGTCCCCGTCACCGTCGACTCGATGTGCTGGACGTGGCTGTACTTGAGGACGTTCATGAACTCCTGGACCCGGACGCTTCCGGCCTCTGCGACCCGGCGAACGTCGTTGCGGCCCAGGTCGACGAGCATCGTGTGCTCGGCGCGTTCCTTGTCGTCGGCGAGCATTTCGCCAGCGAGTCGGCGGTCCTCGACAGGGCTGTTCCCGCGCGTGCAGGTCCCGGCGATGGGGTTGACCATCACGCGGTCGCCGCCGACCGAGACGAGCGTTTCAGGACTCGCACCGACCACGGTGCGGCCGTCGTAGTCGAGCAGGTACATGTACGGCGAAGGGTTGATCGACCGGAGCGCGTCGTACAGGCCCAGCGGGTCGACGTCACCGTAGAGTTCGCGTTTGCGCGAGATGACGCCCTGGTAGATGTCTCCATCGAGGACCGACTCTTTGGCGCTCCGGACCGACTCCTCGTACTCGTCTTTGGGCCCGGCTGTCTCGGCGGTCCTGGCGAATCCTCCAGTGTCGAGATTCCCGGCTTCGGCCAGCAGGTCCGCGATCCGGTCGACTTCGGCCTGCAGTTCGTCGTAGCGCTCGCCGGCGTCATGGTCGGGAGCAAGCAGGGGCGTACAGACGAGGGAAACGGCCTCCTCAGCGTGGTCGAACACGAGCGTCTTCGTGTTGAGGACGAACTGGGCGTCCGGGAACCGCGAGTCCGGGCTCTCCAGACCGACTTCGTCCAGCCAGAGGTCGTAGACGGCGTCGTAGGCCAGGAAGCCGACGAGGCCACCGTCCAGCAGTTGCCGGTCGTGCTCGGGGAACCCCCGCAGTTCGGCGTCGGGGAGACACGCCCGGAGCGAATCGAGGACGTCGCCGCCGTTGGGCTCGACGTGGTCGGCGTATCGCTCGTCGAACGTCTCGACAGTGGGTTCGCCGTCGACGGTGACGACACCGACTGGGTCGTAGCCGACGAAAGAGTAGCGGGCGTGCCGGTCGTCGGTATCGGGGGCGAAGGCACCGTCGGGATCGCTGGAGGCGACCTTCTCGGCGCTTTCGAGCAGGAAGGTGTACTCGGTCGACTCGATGTCGGTCGTCCGGCCAGTGAGTGCCGCGTAGGCTTCAAGTGGGTCGACAGCCACGCCGAGGTCGGCCTCGGTGCGGACGACTGCGGGCCGATCACCGCTCGAAAGGTCGACGAACGCCTCGCGTGTGAGATCAAGTGTAGTCATGGTAGTACCTGTGCACGAGTGGCCTGCTCGACGAACTGCCGGACAGCGTCGTGATCCTTGACACCGCCATCAGCTTCGACGCCGCTCGCGACGTCGACAGCAAAGGGCTGGACAGTCTCGACTGCCTCCGCGACGTTCTCCGGGGTGAGGCCGCCGGCCAGGAGCACTGGGACGTCCAGATCAGCGACGAGCTCGCGCGTGCGCTCCCAGTCGTGTGTCTCGCCAGTGCCGCCGCCACCGTCGGCGTCGACCGAATCAACGAGCAACGCGTCGGCAGCGTCGGCGTAGGTCCGGAGGTCGGGATCGGTCGGATCGACGGCGACGACGACCTTCGGGGACGAATCTTTTAGATTCGCGACGAGATCGGGGTCGGTGGCGTGCAACTGGATCACGTCCGGCTGGACCTGCGCGATCCGCTCGCGAGCTGTCGTCTCGTCCTCGGGCATCGTCACGAGCACCGTAGAGACCATCGGTGGAGTCGAGTCGACAAGGCCTGCGGCCGTCTGGAGATCGATCTCGCGAGGTGTGTCGACAGTGACGCCAGCGATCAGTCCGATCGCATCCGCGCCGGCGTCGACCGCAACCTCGCGGTCGGCCTCGCGAGTGATACCGCAGATCTTCACCCGTGTCATGCACCGGCCTCGCGGAGGTCGTCCAGTTTCGTGGCCGCATCGCCCGACTCGATAGCCTGATCCGCCAGTTCCACGCCGTCCGCCAGCGAGGATGCCTCGCCGGCAACGTAGGCCGCTGCACCGGCGTTGGCGAGGATTATGTCTCGTTTCGCACCGTTGACGCGTCCGTCGACGATGCCTTCCAGGTCCGCGGCGTTCTCGGCGGGCGTGCCGCCAGCGACGGCCGAGATATCGTGCTGCTGGAGACCGAGATCGGTTGGCGTGATCGTGTACTCGGCGACCTCTTCGCCCTCGACTTCGGCCACGGTCGTCGCGTCGTGGACGGTGATCTCGTCCATCCCCGCGCCGTGGACGACCAGTGCGTGTTCGACGGGCATATGCGCAAGCGCCTGCGCGATCGTCGGTACGAGATCGGGATCGTAGACACCCAGCACCTGCGCGTCCGCGCCCGCAGGGTTCGTGAGCGGCCCGAGGACGTTGAAGATCGTTTCGACGCCCAGTTCCTTTCGGGGGCCGATGACTGCCTTCATCGCCGGGTGGAACTCCGGGGCATGCATGTACCCGATCCCCAGGTCTTCGACGTGCGATTCGACGGCCGCTGGATCGCTTTCGAGGGTCACACCGACTTCTTCGAGAACGTCGGAACTGCCGGAGGAAGAAGAGACGGAGTAGTTACCGTGCTTGGCGATAGGCACGCCGGCACCGGCGGCCACGATGGCGCTGGTCGTCGAGACGTTGATCGTATCATATTCGTCGCCACCCGTACCGCAGGTGTCGACCAGCGGCGTCCGGGTGGGTGAGATCGTTTTGGCAGCCTCGCGCATCCCCTGTGCGAAGCCAGCAATTTCGGCTTCCGTCTCGCCTTTCGCTCGGAGGGCCGCCAGCAACGCCCCGATCTGGGCCTCGGTCCCGTCCTCGAAGACGGCTGTCGCCGCCTCGCGGGCCTCCTGAACTGTGAGATCCTCGCCGTCGGTCACGCGTTCGATGTGTTCCTTCATGATGATCACCAATGGACTGATTCGTGTTGTAGTGTACAAATTCGCCCATCTGTTTAAGCGTATCGGGTGCAGACCACGATGTGGCCCCGATCGTGGTACACGGGCACAACCACCGGACGTGGCGGTCGTTTCGAAACCTTCAATTACCCGTGCCAACTACCCGGATATGCGCTCAGTCAGCGAGGGTTTGTGGTCTAGACCGGTTATGACACCTCCTTGACATGGAGGAGGCCGGCGGTTCAAATCCGCCCAAACCCATATTTTGGTTTTCTGACACAATTTCCGGGTACTACTCACAACTCATATCGGTGTATGGTGGTCGACATCTGGACCGGTCGAACTGTTTGTCAGAGTCGACAGTTTCTCCTGGTGAATCAGGATGATGTGTACGACAGACAGTAACCAAATTCCGAAGTGAATGGGCGTGTTCCGGTGGTTTGTCCCACTGCACGAAGAGACGTACTGGGACGATATGATGAACATCGAGGCCATGGCCGAAGCGGTGATGATGCTCCTCGTCCTCGATGCCACAGACGACACAACGGTGCTCGTCCCGAATGATAGCTTGATCTCGCATCTGCCTCCAGTAAATGTTGTAATACGTATCAGTGTCGACTCGGTAATCTTCTCCCCAACACGGTAGCGAGCAGTACCTTACACCGAGTGAGGCACGCCGATAGAAGGTGTCCCCACATCCTTCACAGACGATCCCGATCCGATTGTTGCGTTGCTCGTTAGAACATTCGTTCGAGCAATACTTCCCGTCACGCACCGACGGATAGTATCGGAATTCGTCACCACATGCTCGACACTCCGCAGTTGACAGTGACTCACCGTCAGTAATGCCGTGCCGAGCGAGCCAGTGGCAGATGGTCGTCTTCGCAACGTTGCACTCGCCAGCGATGTCAGACTGGTCACGCCGACAGTGAACGTATTGTTCCCGTAACCATTCGGCATTCTGATACAGAGGGTCTCGCTCAATGTCGTGAATGGTCAACCATCTGCTGATCGTCGATTCGGAGACGCCACATTCGTCAGCAATTTCGTCTCTCGTCCGTCTGTTCTCGACGTACTTCTTGTGTAACCATTTCTCGTCCTTGTACAGCAGATCTCGTTCGAGTCCGTGTTTCTCGATCCAATACTGAATCGTTGCCTGGGCCACACCACATTCGTCGGCTATATCTTGCTGGCTCCACCGCTGCTCGACGTACCGCTCCCGCAGATACTCGGGGTCGCGATACGACCGATCCTGTTGCTCGCCCTGTTCGCCACTGCTATTAGGGTCGCTGTCGTGGTCCGTCATGCTTCTCTCCCGAGAAGCGCGGTCGCCTGTGACAGCAGGCGGCCACTTGCTCGTGACACACACCGCGCTTCTGTCGATATCGTACAAGAATCTCGGCAAAGGAATTTACGGTTTAGCTATTATGTTCGTAAATGACAATCGTCGATTCGAACTGCTATACCGAAGAGTAAACTACGAGCGGTGTGAAGGAGACATCGATGGCGATCGAGCTCACCGACGCCGATCACGCGATCCTCGACCTGCTGGCAGTGGGTCGCTGTACCGTGGGGTATCTGGCCGACGAGACGAACTACTCGCGCCAGCACGTCCACAATCGGCTCACCGTCCTGCAAGCGGCCGAGTATGTCGAGAAAGTCCACGATACGACCGGACTCTACGAACTCGAAGAAGACCCGCGCTGATCACAGACCACACACGGCCTGAAACCCACTTCAGCCCTGTTCGTATTTGAACCTCAGCAGACCCTGCGACTCACGAACCCGAGTGGATTCGATCCAGATCGCTCGCGCGTGGCGCGTTGACGATCGTCACTGTCCGGCCGTCACGTGACAGCCGAAACGCGTCGGCGAAGGGGCCATCTGGGACGATGTAACGACCGTCGCCGAGCTGTTCGGCGTCGTACCCCTCAAGGAGCCGGCGATAGCCACCTGCGAACTCACGGGCGTCAGCACGCGAGTCCCAGCGGATGCGCCACACATAGCCGTACTCGCCCGCGTTCCGGTAGGGGGCGAGCGTGTCGCCGGCCCAGCCGTTCGAGAGCGGGTGATCGTAGTTGTACTGGGCCGCGCCCGAGCGGTCGATGACCCCGTTGGCGACGAACATCGCGTAGATCGAGCCTTCACCAGGCGTGTCGGTCCGTGGCTCACTCAGATTGGAAAATCGTTCCCAGCCCCCACGAGAGCGGTCGGTGACGGAGACCTCGACCGGCGACTGTGCCGGAAAATACTCGGGATGGATCACCTGCTCGGTGCTTGCGGGGAAGTTGTCATACCGGTCGTTGACGGCGTCCCAGCCGCCCCTGGAGCGGATCGCGTCGACGAAGTTGGGGCCCTCGGCATAGGGCAGGTAGCTTACCAGAAAGAGGCCCTGATTGAACGACTGCGGGCGCGTGCGATCGCTCTGCGGGATGTCGATACAGTCCCACTCCGAGCGGCAGCGGCGTTCGTACAGCGCTTCGACGTAGTTGGCATCACCCTCGACGACGCCCCGGATTGCCAGTTGGCCGTCCTGTTTCTCGCGTCGCTCACCGAGGTTCAATCGCTGGTCCTGCAGGCCGTGGACGAGTTCGTGGACCAGCGTCCGACGGTCGATCTGGGGTGTCGGCGAGTCGCTGACCAGAACGATCGACCCGTTACTCGGTGCGTAGTAGCCGACGACCGAGGAGCCGCGATTGGTCGTCCGCGTCTCAGGGTGAGTGGTGTCCTCGCCGATGATGTGCAGCGCCTCCCAGACCTGTTCGTTCCAGCGCTGACGCGTCGAGAGCGTCCCGTCGAATCCGCTGCCCCTACGGTTGCGGAACGTCGCCCGCGAGATCACCGACACCTCGATGTCGTCGGTGAACTCCAGTCCGCGAATATGCTCGACCCGCGCCATCGTCCGTCCGAGCAGTGCCTCCCGTTCGCTCGCGTTGAGTCCGTCGGCAGTCGTGATCGAGAGATAGGCGTCGAAGCGATAGCCGTTCTCTTCGCCGAGATCGCCTGGATCGTCCGCCGGCGCGACACAGCCAGCTACTGCCAGCAGCAGACCGAGTCCAACGATTGCCAGGACACGTCGCATCGGCCAGAGACGGGGACCGGACGGCAAAAGAGGTTCCGGCGCGGTCAGTCGCGACGCCGGCCTACGAAGAGGCTCGCGGTCACGAGCGCGAGAAGCGCGCCGGCGACACCGAAGCCTGGGCCGAATCCGCTCCCGGTGTCGTCGGTGGTCGTGGTGGTCGGTGGATCAGGCTCGGCCGAGGGGGCCGCGCCGGCACGGATCTCCGACAACGAGGTGACGTTCGGGCCGTTGACCAGCATCACGGTCGAGTTCTCGACACCGACGTAGAAGGCGTCACCGAAGGTCTCGTTGTTCGGAATGCGGTAAGTGCTCTGGTTACCCTCGACGGGCTGGGCGCCGTAGTATTCGAGCAGGTTGGCGTAGCCGTCGGCGAACTCGCTCGCGTCACTCGCGGAGTCCCACTCGATCTGCCAGACGTAGCCTGTCTCGTTGGTCTCGGCGGACTGGTTCGTGACGTAGGGATAGAGCTTGTCGTTACCCCATCCATTCGTAACGTCGAGGCCGTAGTTCAGTGGGTCGAAGTCACTGATTCCGCCGTCAGTGATGTTGTAGAAGTCCTGCGGGCCGACGACCGGTGTCGCCGTGCCGCCAGAGGCAAACACTGGGCGCATGAACATCGCGCTCAGGCCGGCCTGTCCGAAACGGGCGTAGTCGACACTGCCGTTACCCAGGTCCGGGATAGACCACGCGTCACTGCTTGTGTCTTCGAACGTGATGTTGATCGGCCCCTCCCCGGGATACTTCTCGGAGTGGATGACTTGCTCGGTGCTCGCGGGCGCGTTCTCGTAAACGTCGTTGACCGCTTCCCAGCCGCCAGCACGCCTGATCTGGCTGACGAACTTCGGGCCGTCGCTGTAGGGCTGGAATTGCGTCAGGTAGATCCCGTAGTTGATGTCGCTGGTATCGCCGCCATCACCGCTGTTGCCGTCTGACTCGGGGATGACGCAGTCCCACTCTGCGCCACAGCGCTGTTCGTAGAGCCGATCGACGAGGTTGCCGTCACCCTCAACGATTCCGTTGCGGGCGTTGATTCCCTCGCGTGTCGATCGGTTGAACGAGACGCTGAGCGTCTGATCCTGCAGGGCGTGGAACAGTTCCTGCGAGAGCGTAATCTCGTCCATCTGAGGAGTCGTCGTGTTCTCAGAGACGATGACGATCCGCTCCTCAGAGGGGCTGTAGTAGCCGCCGACCGTGGCCGACCGTGTCGACTCGGAGGTCTGCAGGGCACTCTCGCTCTCGCCAATCGAGAGCATCGCCTCCCACTTGACGTTCTGATGGAGGCGGTTCGCTGTCGACGTGTTTGTGCTGCTACCGTTCTGGTCCTCGCTGAACTCCTCGCGGGAGATGACTTCGACCGGGACACTCCCGTTGAACTCGATCCCGCGGATCTGCTCGACACGGGCCATCGAGCGAGAGACTACGGCGTCGATTTCAGTGTCGTTGAGGCCATTGTCGGCCGTCACAGCGACGCTCTCGTTGTACCAGTACCCGTCTTCCCAGCCGAGACGGTCACTCGATGGGTCAGGCGGATGACTGTCTACCGTCTGTGCCAGCGAGTTTGTCGGTTGTGCAGCCGCCACCCCGGCGGGGACTGCGACACTACAGACCATCACCAGGGTAGTGAGGAGGGCTATGGTCTTTCGCATACCTTCGCTGAAGAGGCGGTGATATAAAAACGCACCAGACTCGGCACAAGTATCTTCGGGCCGCCAGCCATAGGATCGGACATGCACTTCGACAGCGATTCGACCGCAGTCGTCGTGGTCGACATGCAGAACGGCTTTTGCCATCCCGACGGCAGCCTCTACGCGCCGGGCAGCGAGGACGCGCTCGACCCGTGTCTCGATCTGGTCGAGCGAGCCAGCGGGGCAGGTGCGGCCGTCGTGTTCACCCGGGACGTCCACCCGCCCGAGCAGTTCGAAGACGCCCACTACTACGACGAGTTCGATCGCTGGGGCGAACACGTGCTCGAAGGTTCCTGGGAGGCCGAACTGGCCGACCCCCTCGAACCGCGGATGGCCGACCTCGTGGTTGAAAAACACACCTACGATGCGTTCTATCAGACCGAACTGGAGGGGTGGCTGAACGCCCGCGGTATCGACGACCTCGTGATCTGTGGGACGCTCGCGAACGTCTGCGTGCTCGAAACTGCCTCCAGTGCCGGCGTTCGTGATTATCGACCCGTCCTCGTCGAAGACGCCGTCGGCTGTATCGAGGAGGGTCACCGCGAGTACGCCCTGAACCACGCTGACTTCCTGTTCGGCGAGGTCAAACCGCTGAACGAGATCGAGTTCGCGTGACAGACGTGCTCATTCGTCGGTTCGAACCGGCCGACTCCGACGCGGTGTTGACGCTGGACGAGCGAGCGATGCGAGGCGAGGGAACCGACCCCGAAGACATCCCCGACATCGACGATCTTCATCGAATCGAAGAGACGTATCTCGATTCCGGCGGGGAATTTCTCGTCGCCGAAACAGGTGGCAGGGTCGTCGCGATGGGGGGACTGGCGATCGACGGCGATCAGGCTGAGCTCCTGCGAATACGCGTCGATCCCGACCACCAGCGCGAGGGGGTGGGATCGCGGCTACTGGCGCGTCTGGAGACGGTCGCTCGCGAGCGCGGCGTCGAACGGCTCGTCGCCGAGACGGCCAGACGGCAGGGGGCGGCGACGGAGTTCTATCCCGCCCACGGCTTCGAAGAGCAGTCCCGGCGGTCGTTCGAGGACTACGAACTGATCGAGTTCGAGAAACAACTGTCGTCTGACATGCAAGCATAAAGTGTCTCTGCTGTGGAGGTATAGCTATGGCCGAGGAAGACATCGACGACGTGGACAGGGCCATCCTCTACGCCTTGCAGGAGGACGCCCGGAACATGTCCTCGGGGGATATCGCCGAACGAACTGGAACCTCCGACAGCACCGTCCGAAAGCGGATCCAGCGACTGGAGTCCGAGGGCATGATCAAAGGATACAGCGCCGAGGTCGACTATCAGGAGTCGGGCTACCCACTCCGGATGTTACTGTTCTGCACGGCTTCGATCCCCGAACGCGGCGAGATCGTCCCCAGGATTCTGGAGATCGACGGCGTCGTCTCGGTTCAGGAACTGGTCACCGGTGAACAGAACCTGCTCGTGACCGCCGTCGGCGAGAACGACAGCGACATCACCCCCGTCGCCCAGGAACTGCTCGACATGGGGCTGACGGTGGCCGATGAAGTCCTCGTCCGAAGTCACGAGACGACACCGTTCGGCGGGTTCGTCGCCGAGGACGACTAGCACGAACTCCTCACCCTTTCCGGAAACGCGCTTCTCGGCCCGCTGAGCCGGTTGCACACGCAGAGAGCCATCCATTCGTATCAAGTAGTGGCGGCCAATAACCATAATGTTCTATAATGTGCCTTATTCTGAACAGATTGGTAATATAGACAGATTTAATAATCAGTCTGTTCGTAGAGGTGGGTGAAGACGACCGATGGCTGTGCTCGTGGCGGTCTGAACGAACGACACGGTCGGTCGTGGACCAAACGATGACCGGAAACGAACAGACGACGACGGTGGGACAGCTTCCAGCGCAAATGAGTGCGGGGTCACGCGTGCCGGAAGCGCTGACACGGCTCGTGTGGGCCCTGTGGATCGTGAGCGTCGGTGTGCTGGGACTGCGGCTCTGGAGTGGGCAGACGTGGGTACTGTCAGGTCTGGTGGCCGTCGACGGCTTGACGGTCGTGATGTGGACGGCAGTCACGTTCTTCAGCGGGATCGTCCACAGCTACTCGCGACGCTACATGGCCGGCAGCGAAGTCATCGATCAGTTCTTCGGGCGCGTGTTTGCGTTTACGCTGGTCGTGATGATCCTGGTCGCGGCCGACAACCTCCTGCTGTTCGGGGCCGCCTGGCTCACGATGGGGCTGGTGATGGCCAGCCTGATCGGGATCGTTGAGGGGTGGCCACAGGCACAGGCCGCCGCCGCGCTCGCGCGCCGATACTTCCTTGCCAGTAGCGCGCTGCTGGCGGTCGGGCTCGGGACGCTGTGGCTCCACACCGGCGCGACGACTATTTCTGGGGTCGCTTCGTCTCTCGGAAGTTCCTCGACAGTCGTCCTGCTCGCGGCGAGCGCGCTCGTGCTCGCGGCGATGGTCCAGTCGGCCCTGATTCCGTTCCACACGTGGCTGCTCTCCTCGATGACCGCGCCCACGCCGGCGTCGGCGTTGATGCACGCCGGATTCGTCAACGCTGGCGGCATCCTGCTGGTCCGGTTCGCGCCCGTCGTAACTGTCGAGGAAAGTGTCATGCTGGTGATCGTGCTCGCCGGGACTGCCAGTGCACTCGGCGGCAAACTCCTGAAGACCGTCCAGACGGACGTCAAGCGCCAGCTGGGTTGCTCGACGATCGGCCAGATGGGATTCATGCTCATGCAGGCCGGGCTGGGCTTTTTCGCGGCCGCAATCACCCACCTGATCCTGCACGGCTTCTACAAGGCCTACCAGTTCCTCGCTTCGGGTGAGCAGGTCGAGCACACGAGTCCGCAGAAATCGACGACCGATGGCTCGACGGGCATCGCTGGCATCGCCGTGATCATCGCCACCGCAATCGCGGGCGGGGCCCTGTTCGCGCTACTCACCGGCAAAGGGACGAAACTGGGCAGCGGGCTCGTGCTGACGTTGCTGGTCGTGCTCACCGTGCTGCACGCGACCCGCGAAATCGTCACCCACGCCACAGCGCCCGCGGTAGTTCGCTACGGTGGCGTTCCGCTGGTCGCCCTGCCAGCGATCGCGATCTACGCCGGCTCGTACCACGTGATCGAAGGGCTACTGGCCGGCCTGCCGGCGACCGGATACCACGCCGAATTGACGCCGATCCACGCGCTGGTCGCCGCCGCGTTCCTCGGTGTCTATCTCGCCATCGAGAGCGGGATCTACCAGCACAGCCAGCGTCTGTACGTGGCGCTGTTGAACGCGAGTCAACCACCAGGCGAGACGCTACTGACGGCGACGGAGGATTACAATGAGTACTGAACACGCGATCGAAGCGAGTATCGACGACGCAGCAGACGCGGTGGGTTCGGTCTGGCCACTCCACTCGTTCGTGACGGCCAACCCCCTCGCCGGATTCGAGGACCGACCCTTCCACGAGGCCGTCGCCGACGCCGAACGACTTCTGGGCGGCGACGGCTACCCGAGTCCCGAGGTGTTCGGCCGCGCGCTCGAATCCGGGCAGATCGACCCCGATATCCTGCGGTCGGCACTGGCCGAACACGGCTACGTCGCCGATCCCGAGGCGACGCTGGAGATGATGGTCGACACGCAGGCCGAACCGGAGACGACCGAAAACGCCACGGCAGCAGCCGACCGCGTCGACGCGGTCATGACGAAGTGGCTGGCGGCCTTCCTCGATCAGGGCACCGCCGAGTGGTCGATGCCCGACCGAGAGCAGGGGTTCTACGAGGCGTTCAAAACTGTGGCTCCCCACGACGGCGACATTCCCGACGCGGCAGCGATCGCCGACCTGCCCGATGACCCCGTCGACGCGATCAGGGATCTCCTCGGAGCCCACCCGGTCGGCGAGTGGCGTGACATCTTCGAGTTCCAGCTCGCCGCCCTCCCGGGCTGGACGGGCTATCTCAAACAACGCGCGGCCGACGACAGCGCCTGGCAGTCGGCCTATCCGATCGCGCTTGAGGGCTATCTGGCAGTCAGGCTGACGCTGGTCGACGCCTTCGACGCGCCACTTGCACCACCCGAGGACGACGACACCGGTAACACGAATGGTGACGACCGTCCCCCACTGGCCGAGGTCTGGCTACGCGCGTGGGAGCAGTCCTATCGCACGGAACTGGTCGACTCGCTCACCGACGCCAGCGAGTCGATCGATGACTCGACGGACGACCACCGTCCCGACGCCCAGTTGGTCTTCTGTATCGACACGCGCTCGGAGATCATCCGTCGCCATCTCGAAGCGGCCGGCGACTACGAGACCCACGGCTACGCCGGCTTCTTCGGGATCCCGATGCGCCACGACGGCTACGACGCCGAGGTGTCCGTCGACGCCTGCCCGCCCATCCTCGACGCCCAGCACCGTATCAGCGACCACCCGACAGGCGAGCCCGAACAGGCCGAATACGACCGCTTGCACGCGGCACTCGACGGTGTGAAGTCCACGATCAAGCGCGTCAAGAAAAACGGCGCGACCGCGTTCAGCTTCGTCGAGAGCGCGGGTGCGGGCTACGGCGCTGCACTGACCGCACGCACGCTCTTTCCGGACCGTGTCCACGACCTCTTCGACACCGCCGCCGACCGCGTCCCGGACGACCACGAGGTCTGTGAACCCCGTATCGACTACAATCCCGACGCCGTCCACGACCTCCGCGCCGGGCTCACGCTCGACGAGAAAGTCGAGTACGCCGCGACGGCGTTCGAACTCATGGGCTGGGAAGAGTTCGGCCGCCTCGTCGTATTCACCGGCCACGCCAGCGAGACGACGAACAATCCGTTCGATTCGAGTCTCGACTGTGGGGCCTGCGCCGGCAACCCCGGTGGCCCGAACGCCCGCGTCCTCGCGGCCATCTGCAACGACGAGGCAGTCAAGGCCGAGCTCCGTGAGCGCGGAATCGACGTGCCCGAGGACACCGTCTTCCTCGCGGCCGAGCACAACACGACGACCGACGAGGTCGACCTCTACGACAGTGACGTGCCCGAATCCCACACCGAGGACATCGAAGCGCTCCGTGCTGACCTGGACGTCGCTCGTGCCGGGGCTGCAACCGAGCGCGCCGAGGACATGGACGCTGACAACGAGTCGGGCGTCCGCGAGACCCACCGTCGCGCCGCCGACTGGGCCGAGACTCGCCCGGAATGGGGACTGGCCGGCAACGCCGGCTTCGTGATCGGGCCGCGCGAACTAACTGACGGACTCGATCTCGACGGGCGCTCGTTCCTCCATTCGTACGACTGGACGACCGATTCCGGGGGCGAGGCGCTCGAAGCCATCCTCACCGGGCCGATGGTCGTCACCCAGTGGATCAACGCCCAGTACTACTTCGCGACAGTGGACAACGCTGCCTTCGGGAGCGGCTCGAAGGTCACACAAAATCCGGTCGGGAACGTCGGCGTTTATCAGGGCAATGGCGGCGACCTGATGACTGGCCTCCCGCTGCAATCGCTGATGAGTGCCGACGACCAGCCCTACCACCAGCCGATGCGCCTCTCGACGGTCGTCCACGCGCCGGTCGAACGCGTCACCGAGATTCTGGCCGACCACGAGGAAGTTGCGTCACTGCTGGACAACGGCTGGCTCGCGCTGACGATCGTCGATCCGACGCAGGACCACAGTGCGTTCGAGTACGCGGGTGACCTGGAGTGGACGCCGCTGTCCGAGAAAGAGACGGCGAGTCCGGAGCCGGTTGTGCCGACCGTTTCGGACGACTGAGGGGATGGAGCGTATCAAAGACGGCAATCACGATCAGCACGACAGTTGTTATCCGCCGGCCCCCGAGCAGTCGGGGATCGGACCGTCCCGCGATGCGGAGTAACTGTTCATCTTTTGATTCCCCGCAAAAGTCGGGGAACCACAGCTGAACTCGGCATTCCGTCCGATGCTGATACCGTGCCAACCGCTATCTTCGATGACGGTCGCCCCCAGCGTGAGCGTGGCCTTCGTGAGACCGCCGTGGACGAAGATATTGGCTGCCGACCAGTCGAATCCATGCCACTGCCGGCCACCACCATGTTTGACCGCAACGTGAGCGAGTTTGTTCTCCTCGCGAGTCTCTTTGAAGCTGATGCCGCGCCAGTGGCCTGGCGTTTCCTCGCTGCCGAGGAAACAGATCATGTCATTCGCCTCGCCGACGGCCGTCAGTTTGCCGCCCGAAAGTACCTGTAGACCAGTGTCCGACCCGAACTCGATTGTCGTCCCTGCCGAAATTTCGAGACTACCGGTAACGTTGAGCAGCCGGACCGCTCGATAGGGGACGCCGAGGTCCGGCCACGTTACGCTCTCGCTGACCTGATCGGCTCCGTTTGCAGCACCGATGAAGACTGCCTGCTCGTCGTTCCCACTGAACGACAGCTCCGAGAGGCCGGGGACGTGAGCGGCCTGTATCCACATCGGCCGATGATTATTCTCGAACGCACAGCCCCGGACTGTCAGGTCGGCGTTGCTGTTGTCGGCGTAGATGCCAGCGTTGTGATTCCGGCGGAAGACGGAGTTCTCGATGGTCACAGCGACATCGCTGCCGTCGGCGAAGACGCCGCCCTCGGTTTGCTGATCGCCGGTCCAGCCGTTGTAGCCGCCGCCTGTGACGAACGTATTCTCGAACGTGTTTCCTGTCGATCCACTGATTCGCACGCCCATCCAGGCCCCTCTTCCGGCTTCGGCCCCGGTCAGTACGACCGGGTTGTCGGCGGCTCCCTCTGCACTGATCGTCGCGCCGTTTTTCACGTCGAAGCCTGCCTCGCTGGCGAACAGGATATGCACGCCCGGACGAAGCGTGAGCGTGCCGCTAGTGACGTCCAGAATGCTATTCACGCGGTAACAGCCAGCTTCGAGTGTGGCACCATCGACGACGTCCGGCCGTGTCAACGTCGTTGGTGAGTCACAGTTTGCCCTGACAGTATCTGCCGATAGCTGTTCGGACACTTGCGTTGTCGTCTCGCGGTCGTCAGACGCCTGCGTTGGTGTACTCCTGCGGCCGTCGGTCGTCGGCTCAGTTCCATCGCCGCCTGTCCCGCCGTCCGAGCAACCCGCCAACCCGGCCGCGAGTGCCACGCCGGTCGTCCGCAGAACCGCCCGCCGAGAAGTCAACTCCATACGACATACAGGGAAGTTTCCATCATGAATCTTACTTCGGTGGCGGTATCGTCGGTGCGTGCCTCGCTCTACCCGTACTTGTACGAAACCCCATTCCCAGTCTCGGGGTATTCCCACTCGACGTTACCGTGCGGGCAGGCAAACCGACAGCTGCCACATTCCAGACAATTTTCGTAGGCGATGGTCGGAATACCGCCCTCGTCGGCCCGCCAGACGTCCGCGGGACAGACGTTCGTACACTCGTAGGTCGTACACTTCTCGTCACAGATCCCCGGAATCTGAATGCCGAGGTGGCTCTCGCCGCTGTCCTTGTACTTGACCGTGTACAGGCGGTCTTCGATCGATGCGCTCTCGACGTCCGGCGTGTCCGGAACCTTCGGGGTGGATTGTGCTTTGCTCATTGTTATGATAGCATCTTGCGGAACTTCCAGGCCTTCCTGGCGGCACCGAACCAGCCACCAGTGGCCGTCAGAATTCGCTGTTTCGCCGCGGAGACGTGCTCCTCCTTGGGGGTATCGTCCATCTTGAAATACTCCTCACCCGCCTGCCCAAGCGCACGCGGGAGGTCGTCGAAGAGGAACTCCTTCTCGTCGGCCGCGGTGTCCATGAACCAGCCGTAGTGGTCGAGATTCTTCACGACGTAGGAGTTTCGCAACTCCGTTTCGTAACTCGCCAGTGCGGCCTCGTCGGTCCGGCCGTTGTCCAGCGCGTCGGCGATGGCCTGGCCGGCGTGATAGCCGCTCTCGACGGCCATGTTCGTCCCTTCGAGGTGAATCCCGCTGTTGAGGACGAGCCCGGCGGCGTCGCCGACGATGACCGCCCCGTCGTGGACGAGATCGGGCATCGAGTCCGGGCCACCCTCCGGGATGGCGTGGGCGGAGTACTCCAGCATCCGGCCACCGCGGACGAGCGGCGCGACGGCGGGGTGCTGTTTGAACTCCGCCAGGACCTCGTCCGGCGTTTTGTCGCCGTGCGCGGCGTCCTCGATGGAGTAGACCACGCCGATGGAGACAGTGCGCTTGTTCGTATAGAGGAAGCCACCGCCGACGGCGTCGCCGACCGCGCCGTCGCCGAAGTAGTGCGCGGCGAGGCCGGCCTGCCCGTCGAGGTGGAACCGATCTTCGATCGTATCCCGGTCGTACTTCCTGACCTCTTTGACCGAGACAGCGACGTTGTCGCGACTGTCCTGCTGTTTGAGGCCCGAGCCCTCACTCACGAGTGAGTTCGCCCCTTCCGCGAGAACGACCATCGGCGCGCGCAACTCGCCGTCCGGACGATCGGTGCGGACGCCGACGATTTCTCCATTTTCTTCGATGAGGTCAGTCACCGTCGTCTCGGTGACGAGAGTCGCACCGGCCTCGACGGCCTGCTCGGCGAACCACTCGTCGAAGTCCCCGCGCAGGACCATCCAGGAGTCGTTGTGCGGCTCTTCGCGCCAGGAGGAGGGTGCAATCGACAGCGAGGTCTCGTCACCCTCCTCGCTGAGCATGCTGTAGGTCTTCTTGCTGACGTAGCGCTCTTTGGGCGCGTCCGCAAAGTCCGTCAGTTCGCGAATCCGTGGAGTGTACAGCACCCCGCCGAAGACGTTCTTCGTCCCCGGAGAGGGACCGCGCTCGATGACGAGCGGGTCGTAGCCCTGCCGGGCGAGCGTCAGCGCGGCAGCCGTGCCGGCCAGACCCGCGCCGACGACAATGGTGTCGAAGTCGTTGTCGTAGTTCGGCACTTCCTCAGTCGCGGTGTCGGTCTCCTGTACTGCTTGCTGACTCATGCTGGGACCTCCTGTCTGTCCTCGCTGAAGTACGCGATCAGTTCGGGGATCACCTCGTGGAGATCGCCGACGATGCCGTAGTCGGCGTTGTCGAAGATCGGCGCGTTCGGATCGGTGTTGATCGCGATCACCGTCTCGCTATCGTCCATGCCCTCCAGATGCTGAATCGCCCCGGAGATGCCCGCCGCGATATAGAGATCCGGGCGGACGGTCTTGCCGGTCTGGCCGACCTGCCGAGCGGGCTCGATCCAGCCCTCTTCAACGGCGTCACGGGAGCCGGCAACCGTCCCGCCGAGGACATCGGCGAGTTCCCACAGCGGCTCGAAGTCGCCCTCGACGCCCATCCCGCCGGCGACGACGATCTCCGCGTCGGTGATGTCTGCGACGTCGCCGACTTCGCGTTCGAGCACTTCGGTCATCGTCTCGTCTTCCTCGACGACGACCGCGACGTCGACGACTTCACCTTCGCGGTCGTCGTCGGGTTCGGCGGTCGGGAACACACCCGGCCGGACCGTCGACATCTGCGGGCGGTGGTCCGGGCAGATGATCGTTGCCAGCGCGTCGCCGCCGAAGGCGGGTCGGCGCATCTCGTAGCGATCGTTCGCCATCTCCAGCTCGGTGCAGTCAGCCGTCAGGCCGGCGTGGTTCGGTACGGCGACACGACCCGCGAAGTCACGGCCGGTGTGGGTCCCGCCGATCAGTGCGATCGCGGGTTTGCGCTCCTCGACGAGATACCGGAACTGCTCGCCGTAGGGATCGGATCGATAGGGCTCGAAAACGGGATCGTCGGCGACGAGCACGCGGTCGGCCCCACGGGCGAGACACGCCTCGGGAATTCCGGTCTCGTCGAGGTTCTCGCCCATCACGAGCGCGACGAGATTTTCCTCACGCTCGTCTGCGAGATCTCGACCCTTGCTGAGCAGTTCCCAGGCGACACCTGCAACTTCGCCGTCGTGCTGTTCGACGAACACCCAGACGTCGTCGTACTCCTCGACATCGACGCCGCTGTCTCCGCCGGGCATCTAGAGCACCTCCGCGATCTGTTCGGCCAGTTCGTCGGTCTCCTCGACCACTTCCTGTTCGCGCGGGACCGGGTCGGCGGTGTCCATGCCACCGACCTGCGTCGGCGAAACCGACAGGCCGACCTCGTCTTCGACGTCAAGATCTTCGGCCGTCCAGGTCTCGGGCTCGAAGTCGGACTCAGCGTAGATCTTGCGGTGCAGTCCCGCGGGCCGGGGTTCGTTCTCGCCGAAGCCCATCGCGACGACGACCGGGAGGTCGGCTGCCACGCGCTCGTAGCCGCCCTCGACATCGCGTTTCGCGACGAGACGGTCCTCCCCGGGCGCAGGTTCGAGACCTTCGACGTAGGTGAGCTGGGCCCAGCCGTTGTGGGCGGCGATTCCGGGCGGAACCTGGCCCGTCGAGGAATCGGTCGACTCCTCGCCGGCGATGACGACATCAGCATCCAGTTCGTCGGCCGCGCGAGCGAGTGCAAGGCTCGTCGGCCAGGTGTCACTGCCACCGAAAGCAGGGTCGGAGAGCAAGACGCCGTCGTCTGCGCCCATGCCGACCGCCACGCGAAGGACTGCCTCTGCGGTCGGCGGTCCCATCGAGAGCGCCGTCACTGTGCCGTCGACGGCCTCGCGTAGCTCCAGTGCCGCCTCGACCGCGTTGTAGTCGGGCGCGTTCAACACGGCTGCAGCATCCGATCTATTCAACCGTCCAGTCTCGGGGTCAATCGAGACGTCGTCCGCGTCGGGTACCTGTTTGACGCAAACGACTATATTCCATTCGTCTGACATATTGTAACCCCCATATGTATGGGTGTGCGGAGTGCTCCTCACTCGAAGAACGGGCCCTATTGATAGTAAACGAACGCTGATTTCCCAGTGGCTGGGAACGCCCACAGTCACCGGGTTCCGCCGCTGATGAGACGGACAACACAGACGGGGCACAGGAGAAGTAGCCGGACCGCAATATCAGGGGTCGAGCGATGACGCGTACTGCCGGCGGTACCAGATCGAACGGTATTCGTCACACGGGGTGACGAATATCTGTCCGAACGTACAGCCGCCTGTACGAGGAGGTGAGTGTGGTCAACTGTCGCTCAGACCGAACCGGAAACGGTGAACTCACGGGACGCCCCCTCAGCGTTCAGCGTTCCGGTCACCCGAACGCTGAAACTCTGTGTTGTGATTGCGTCGATCAGCGCCGACCCATAATCGGCATACTCGACGATGATGTCGATATTGACGTTGGTTTCTTCGCCCGGCTCCAGTTCGTTGACGACGATCTCCTCGGATCCGACCCGAATATCGTTTATGAAGATATCGAGATCGCCTGACGGGCTCGGGATTGTCTGGTCAGTCGGGTTACTGAACGAGAGAATTATCGGGATTGTCGCGCTCCCGAGACCGGCGTCGGGCACTCGGACATCGACGAATCCGACCTCCATCTCGTCGAGCGGTGGTTTGCTTTCGCCGCCAGTGACACTGCCATCCCGGAGAAAGACGAACCAGCCAGCGCCGGCGAGAGCCGCCAGACCGCCGCCATATGCGACGAGTTCGCGTCGGGTCACGGCGTCCTGAGCCGACTGAGAAGCCGACGGTCGCTGCCCAGCAGCCGACTGACGATAGGACTGGTCGCCCTGTGGTGTCCGGGACCCGGCGTCCGGTGATTGCCGCGTCGACTGACTATCCGGTGGATGTTGTTCTGGCTGATCAGTCTCGTTCGCGTTTGTCTCGACCGGTGCCCCGCATTCTGCACAGAACGACTCAGTCCCCGATAGCTCTGCTCCGCACGCGGAACAATAGCTCATGAACAACTGTCTCCTGCGTAGCCACTGTCTTGAATTTATTGTCAGTTTTTTGTCCCAGAGGCACGTCGGATATTCAGAGTGAATCCTCGCGAGGAAGCATGACTCTCACGGTCGTCCCGTCTTCGCTCGACTCGAAGACGACCTCACCACCGAGGTGGCGAACACCCCAGGTGACGATCCACAGCCCCAGCCCGCTGCCGTGGACGAGGTCAGTTTCAGTCCCGCGTTCGATCGTCTCCAGTTCGTTCTCGGGAATCCCCGGCCCGTCATCGGCGACGGTGATCGTCACCTCGTCCTCACTGGCCGTCGCCGACAGAGTGACTGCCCCCTCGTCATCGATAGCGTGGACGAGCGCGTTCTCCAGCAGATTTGCGACGACCAGTTCCAGCACGTCGCGGTTGGCCCGGATCTCGACATCCTCGGGGACTGTGCACTCGACTGTGCCGCCGTGATCACGCTCGGCGTCGCCGGCGATTGCTCTGAGTTGGGAGCCGAGGTCGAACGTCGTGCGCGCCCCCGCGTCGCCGATCGTCGACTCGATGTCCCGGACTTTCTCACCCGTCGAAATCAGCTCGTCGGTCTTCCGGGACGCCCGCTGTAGCATCTGGCTGGTTTCGGTGTCATCGACGCGTTCACGACCCGCCTCCAGAAACCCGTGGACGACGTTCAGGTCGTTGCGGAGGTTGTGCCGGAGGACCCGGTTCATCACCGTCAGCCGCTGTTCGCGCTCGATGGCCTCGGTAACGTCCTGAAAGAGCAGGGTGTACCCGACCTGTCCGCCCGCCGTGTCGGTCAACGCTGCGGGATTGACCAAAAAGACCCGACGCTTGCCATCTGTTCTGATCGAGACGCGTTGCTCGTCGGTCCGCAAGGCCACGTCGGCGTCGAGAATATCGTCCAGCTGGCGAGTGAGTGCGGCCTCCTCGTCACGTCCGATCAGCGACTCGGCCGCGGCGTTCAGCGTGACAACCCGGCCGTCGGTGTCGACGATGACGACCGGGTTCGCGAGATCCTCGATCGCGGCCTGCTCGCCAGCGCGTCGTGTGCCCGGGAGGAATTCGAACATGTCCCGCTTGACGAACGCGTAGCCGTCCAGAAGGACGTGCGGAACGAACGCGACCGCTGTGAGGTTAATCGCCGTGACGGGCTCCGGGCCAACCTCGAACAGCCACAGCAGCGCGGCCACGCCCGGTGATAACGGACTGATACCCACCGCGATCGCCTCCCCGCGGAACAGCGGCCCGTAGCTGAAGACGGTATCGAACAACAGGACCGTCCCGAGGACGACCCAGAGTACGGCGAAGGCCGTCATCACGAACAGCGCCGGCTCGTGAGAGTACTGTACGCCAGCAGCCGTCCCGATCCTGACGACGTCGAAGTCCTGCCAGATCAGGCCGTGATAGGACGTCGTTGCGACGACGGCCGTGAACACTCCCGCGGTCGCCACCGGAATCGCGTACCAGACACTTCGAAGCAGGTGATCGCGACCAGTGTAGCCGAAGGCGAAACCCAGAAACAGTACTGCCATCCAGGGCAGCGCCAGCAGGACGATTGCCTCCAGGACCTGCCTGAGGAGTGGGTCGAACACCAGCAGCGCGGCCCCGTAGGCGAAACAGAAGATCGCCTGCATACTCAGCGCTGCCAGAAAGAGAGTCGCGCCCGGTCGTTCGCGGTACTGCCAGAGGCGAGCGATCAGATACAGCGTCCCGACCCCGGCTGCGACCGATCCGACGACGACCAGCTGGGCGTACACGTCTCGCACCACGGACCCACAGCCCCTGAAGCTTCGGGGTTGGACAGACGAGTTCCAGCCGATGTATCCTGAGAGTGCCGGTCACACGGCTTTTATGCGCCGGTCGAGTATCTCGGACCATGACTGCGACCACAGAGCGAGTCGGCATCCCCTGTCCGGCCTGTTCACCCGAGCGCGAAACGGTCCACGAGATACTGAGCGATGGCGGACAGGCCACTGTCCGGTGTACCGAATGCGATCACGTCCACAAGACCACCCTGCCCGAGGAGACGACGATCCAGCGCGACGTCGTCGTCTCCCAGGACGGCGATTCCTTCAAAGCCAGTGCCGACGTGCCCGCCGAGGAGACACTGGCCGTTGGCGAGGAGTTCCTGCTCGACACCGAGGAAGCGATCATGACCGTCCGGATCACCAGTCTCGAACTCGACGACGCTCGTGTCGAGGAGGCTCCCGCAGAGGACGTCCGAACGATCTGGACCCGCGCGGTCGGCAACGTCAGCGTCAACGCGAGCCTCCATCCGAAAGGCGGCGAGCGCGAGGGGACTCGCAGCGAGACGCTACACGTCCCCGGCGACTACGAGTTCGTCGTCGGCGAGACCGACGAACTGGGCGACCTGGTGTTCACAGTCGAGGGGATTCACGTCCGAGAAGACGCCCACGGCTACAACCACGAGAAGCTCGACCACGACGGCGACATGGCCTTCGCGAAGGACATCAAGCGACTGCTGCTCAGAGACGAGACCTCGACCGCCTGGTCGGCCTGGTGAGGATGCCTGGGGACGACTACACCGCACAGCGCGAGCGCCTGATCGAGGGCCTCCGAAACCGGATCGACGACGAGCGCGTCCTCGACGCAATGGCCGCCGTCCCGCGACACGAGTTCGTCCCCGAGAGCAATCGAACGAACGCCTACGCCGACCGGCCACTCCCGATCGGCGAAGGCCAGACGATCTCCGCCCCGCACATGGTCGCGATCATGGCCGACCTCCTTGATCTCGACCCCGGTACCGAGGTGCTGGAAATCGGGACGGGTTGTGGCTATCACGCCGCCGTCACCGCCGAACTCGTCGGCCCGGAGAACGTCTACAGCGTCGAATACCAGAACCGGCTCGCTCGCGAATCGCGCAGACGGCTCGCTGACCTCGGTTACGGCGACGTCTCGATCCGGGCCGGCGACGGTCACAACGGCTGGCCAGAGCACGGGCCCTACGACCGGGCGTATCTGACCTGCGCTGCCCCGGACTTTCCCGCCGATGTCGTCGAACAGGTCCGGTCTGGCGGGATCCTCCTCGCGCCCCTGGGTCGGAGACGCCAGACGCTCGTCCGTGCGATTAAACAGGAAGACGGGACGCTAGCTCGGGAAGAGCACGGCGGCGTGCGGTTTGTCGAGATGCAGGGATAGCAACTGCACGGATCGCGTGGCGAGCGCTCTCAGGCGTTGATATCTTCCATGTGGTTGTTGACGACGACCCGGCCGGCCGGCGTGAGCTGGAGGCCGTCCTCACCGTCGACGACCAGCCCTTTGCTCTCCATCTGCCCCCGCAACATCTCGACTTCGCTGGCCTCCCTGTCCAGGATCGAGGCGAGCGGCAGTCCGTCCATGTCGCCGGCCGAGTAAATTGCGACAAGTATCTCGGTTTCGGCATCGCTGAGTTCGATGTCCCGAATCTCCTCCATCACCTCGCGGTACTCCCGGCGTAGATACCGCCCGAGGACGTTCATCTTCCGGCTCGACGGGAGTGCAGCCAGAGAGAGGATCGACTGGCCGCCCTGATTGTGTTTGACCGCGAGCACCGGCCGGTTCGAACCCGCAATGTCGCGAGTCAGCCGTTCGAATCCCGTGACCGTCGAGAGTTTGATCCGGAAGGAGTTCTCTGATC
>Ga0207718_100661_pt1 | contig 26424 bp, 21 predicted proteins | sample A23M2SouthBayCA_FD_187749 | JGI IMG/M metagenome (GOLD analysis project Ga0207718, IMG submission 187749) | Aerobic enrichment media microbial communities from Eden Landing Ponds, California, USA - A23 M2 (SPAdes) | ecosystem: Environmental > Aquatic > Marine > Unclassified | place: Emeryville... | reverse complement strand
GCGGTAGGTCGGTTTTCTGAACCTCGTTGTGGACGGTGGTGCGACATCGATCGACACCTGGGCCAAAGAGGACGGAGACGGTATCTGAGAGCGATAGCCCCTCGAGATGGAACTGGATACCAAGCTTCATCGCATCCTCGGGTGTCGCTCCACCGCACATAACTGGTCCAGAAGGCCGATCTCCAGCCCAATCTGGAGTGTGACCTAGATTACGGCGCGGTCGACGAGACCGTAACCCAGGTCAATAACGAATGCTGGTGGCTGTACGCAGTGGTTGATCCCGCCACAACCTGTTTCTCCACGTCCGTTCTTTCAGTCACAAAACGCCGGACAGACGTCGATCTTTCTTGCCGAACTCCGCGAGAAACACCCCGTCGACGACGCCGTGTTTCTCGCCGATGGCGGCCAGGATCTTCACGCCGCACTCCATCGCCATAGACTCGATTTTAGATGGGTCACACACGGAACTCAGAATAACGTCGAACGAGCGTTTCAGGAACTCAAGCGGAGTACGTAGACGTTTGGCAACTACATCCGACACGTTGCGCCTACTACCGTTGAAACGTGGTCGCAGCGTTCGCCGTCTGTTCTAACCAGCTTATCTGAACTGGATGCTTATGATCATTACATATATTGATGACCGTTGATCATCCGTTCAGCGTGATGAATAGTGAAATGACAATCATTAATCGTAGTGAGAGTTGGTACGAATTCTCCTCAGAGGTCCCTGGGCTCTTTAACATATAACCCAGGTCCAGGATTATAAATGATGTACTTGATCGGGTATTATTCTGGGGGGCAGTTATCCATCGCTAAACTGATCTTCAGCTGGCTGATATTGGTCCCCATACCATTCATCGAGGTCTTTCATCTCAATGCCTCGGGTCTCAAGTTCCTCCTGGAACATCTCTAGCGTCCTCGGATCTTGATCCTCGATGGGGATAAGCCAGCCCCCACGGCGTGTCGTGACGTAGCTACCCCATCGCTTGAACCATCCGCCGTAGCCCGGCCACTTTTTCGATCCGAGATACCAGGCGTAGTAGCGGTCGTCCGTTTCGCCGACGTTGAAGTGTTCGTGCCAGAGGCGGGAGTCGAACGTCCACACGGTGTGCTTTTTGTACGGGAGCTTCATGTGGAATTCGGCCTCCGACCAGTGCTTTGGTCCGTTCCACAGGAGGGTGAAGCCCTCACCCTCGGCCGGGATGACGAAGCCCAACCCCGTCGACCACGGATGCTTGTGGCCTCCGGTATACGCTCCTTGCTCAAAGGTGGCCACGTGGCCTACAAGCGCATTCTCGGCTGGTTGCCAGAAGAAGCCACCGCCAGCATCGGTTGAGATGGCAACGTCGAACGTCTCACGGGAACCTATTTTACTGAGGTAATTGGCCTCGATGACACGGCCAACACCTTCAGGCATCATCCAGTCCTCTTCGCCCTCGAAGAAATCCTCACCGCTGTAGCGATCGGTGAACTCGAAGTCGTTGTCCAGGACGAAGTCCATGTTGTACCGGGAGAAGGCGTTGATCATCGACGGCGCCGTCGAAATCCCCAGGAGCTTCGCTGGTTCATCCCCGGTGTTGTATAGCTGGTAGGAGAAATTGAGCGGAATGGCGAACATATCGTCGGCCTCCCACTCGAGTGTGGTTTCGACGTCCTCGTCCTGCCCGATGGTGAGGGTACCTTTCCCCGACAGCGCGTACAACTGGAGTTCCCAGAGGTGTTTCTGGGGTTCGAGTGCCCCGTTTGGCGGAATTTCGACGACGAACGCGTCGGTGAACTGGCGGAAGTTCCAGAACTTGATGAACGCTCCACGCCCGCCCATTCGGTCCCACTCAGTGAGTTCGATCTCCTTAGCGTCGGGGAGCCACTCAGCCCAGATGTCCTCACGGTGCTTGACGCGCTCTACCGCTCTATGGTTGTCTGTGAGTTTGTCCTCGGGAAAATGACCTTTTCCGTAGATATACACATCCTGCTCTCGAATCCACTTCTCGTACGGTGTGAGACGGCGATTCTTCTTGACAATGTCTTCTTCCCGCGCTTTCTCTGACATAGTTCGTATGCAATCAACCATGCAATTCCGAACTATTTGGTTCTTATGGCGAGCCCTGTGGGCAGTGCTCAGATGAGCACCTCAGGAATATCGACCATTTACCCTCCCTTTCGGCATGATTTCGACTACCTCAGCCAGCGTGAGTTACACTAGCTGGATCTGTCGTCCTGCAATCGTCGTTCCTGAGAGATCCGGCAGCTGTGACTTCTGCTCCGAACGTTCCAAATCCTTGCTCGGCGATTACTCACAGTATTATATGAACACCGCCACCCCTGTGAGTAGCAGATCAGGGAGCGAGTAGGCTAATGAATATAGTGTCTCTGCTAAGGTCTAAGTCAGTCGCCTCACACCGAACCTCAGTTTGCTCAGGAGGCGTCCGCGTTCCTCGCAATTTGGGCGACGAGCCGGATAGACCGTTCGGCACTCGCGGGTGAGGCCTCACAGTGGCCGGCGATGTCGAAGGCAGTGCCATGACCAAGAGCCGAATACGGGAATGGCAGCCCAAGCGGTATCGCCGAAACGTCGATCTCGCCGTCCATGCTTCCCACGGTCTTTACTGGGATGTGACCCTGGTCGTGGTACATCGAGACGACAGCGTCGAACGCTCCATTCAGGGCCGACGCGAACACCGTGTCCGGTGACTCTGGACCGACGGCGTCGATACCCTCATCCTGAGCCGTTTCGATCGCAGGCCGAATCTTGCGGTCGTCCTCGTCTCCACGGAGGCCGTCGAGCCCAGCGTGGGGGTTCAGGCCGGCGACGGCGATTCGTGGATCAGCCGTCCCTAGGTCGCGCATCATCCGTTCTGTCATATGTATGGTCTGCAGGGTTGTCTCCTCCGTGACAAGGTCCGGGACGTCCTTCAGCGGCACCTCCGGCGTCACGTGGGAAACGTGGAGCCCCTCTGTACTGAGCATAATGGAGTACTGATCAACGTCAGCATAGTGTAACACCAGGCTCGAGGGGGAGTCAAAGCGGAAGTTGGATCGGGTGATCGCCTTTGCGTTCACAGGGCCCCCGACTACTCCGCCGAGATCCCCGTCTGTCACCTTCCTGAGGGCGTACTCAAGGTATTCAAGGCTCGCTTGGCCGTAGTCACCCCGGACCACACCATACTCGTGGTCAGAGACGTTATCGAGATCGATGACCGGTACGATGTCGGCCTGCGTCGCCCTTTCACGAGTTACTTCGGCAAGTTCGGTAAGCGTAATCCCGAAGTCACAGTCCTCATTCACGCGGCGCACGACGTCCAAGTCGCCCACAACCACAACGCCCACCTCGGGTGCCACGTTTCGGGCTGTCTTGAGCGCGATCTCCGGTCCGATACCGGCGGGGTCCCCAATCGTAATGGCAACCATGGACGGCAGTCGGTTCATCGTTCACCTCGGTCGCCATCCGTATCCGCATCTACCTGGCTGGCGCAGCGACGCGTATCCGCAACTAGCATCTCTCGCACGAAATTTGTTGGTAGCACACAACACACTATGTGAATAGCTAATGAAAAGGTTGGTATCCGAATCCGAATGACCTCGTGCCCTGCCGTAAGCCACTGACGGAGTCCGAAGCGACTCAGACGATGATGAGCGATCTACCGAAGCGCAGATATTTTGGCGAGAGTTTAACCGTTCTTGGTACCTCTATCGTTGCACGATGGCGAGTGAATTCCAACGTATCACCGTCGAAAAAGACGGTGAGGTGGCAATAGTAACAATGTTAGATCACTGGGAAGAAAAAGGAGAGTCCCGGGATCTCCACCACCCAACAGAGAAAATACACATGACAAAGGAGGTTGCCGACGCGATCGAGAATTTGCGTCGGGACTCGTCAATACGCGTTATTGTCCTCACGGGCAGTGGCCAGACGTTCAAAGTTCCGCCTGCCGATTACTCAAAACCCGAAGGCGGAAAATACTCGAAGAATGATCCGCGATACCTCTGGGAAGGTATGATAAACGGAATCATTCGAGGTCATCAAGCGATGGCAGAGTGTGAAAAACCCATCGTTGCACGAGTTAACGGAGACGCGATCGGCCTTGGGCAGAGCCTGATGTTTGCTTCAGATATTATCATTGCAGAAGAAAATGCCAAGATTGTGGATCACCACCTGAGTATGGGTGAGATTGACGGTATGCGTATGGAGTACGGGATCGTTCCAGGCGATGGCGGAAGCGCCTTGCTGCCGTTATTCATGCCCCCGACGCTAGCGAAGGAATATCTGATGTTGGGAAAACCGTATAGGGCATCTGAGCTGGCCGAAATGGGATTAATTAACTATGCCGTCGCGGAAGACGAACTGGACACGAAAACTGCGGAAATTGTCGAACGTCTCCTCGAGCGGTCTGCCTATGCTCTGGCATGGGCTAAGCGAACGGCTAACCGACGAGTGATTAATCATCTGAATATGACGCTTGATGCCGCTGCTGCTTATGAGATGGTGAATTTCTACCAAATAGAATGGCTAGATTGGGATGACCCGAAGAAGCTGACCTGGGAGGATGACGAAAACATGGATGGCGTCAAGTGGAGTGGAAATATCGATGTATGACGTAACCCGATAATCAGTTGGAAATACTCATTTCGAGTCTACAACTTCCTTCCTGGCTTCGATCAAAGCAACAGCCGTCTCTGTCCAGCTTCCAGCAATAAATTTCCGTGCCACAACACCAGCGGCCCAAATATACGCTAAGACAATCCCGATGTAGACACCGAAGAGTCCGAAGCCGAATAGAACGCCAGAGAGATAGGAGAATCCAAGCATCAATCCAATCTGGCCCGTGAACCGAGCATACAATGGAGTTCGGGTCTCGCCTGCACTTCGCAACCCGCCAGCGAAGACAAAAAGAACTAACATTGCTACGCTGACAATAGCGTAAGTTCGTGTGAACGCCACAGCATGTCCTATGGTCGCCCCATCATTCGTGAATAACGTCACCAAGCGAGGAGCGTAAATCATCAATCCAAGCGAAATGACACCCACGATTCCAAGCCCAAAGGTGGCGATTACGTATCCTGCGTTTTGGGCCTCCGCAGGCTTTCCCTCGCCGAGAAGTTGTCCAACAACGATGCTCGACACGGAACTAAATGTTCGGTACAGGGGTGCCGCAATTTGCTGCGTGATACGCCGCCCAATGTGATAAGCCGCGTTCACCTCGGTACCAAAGGTTAGCAATAATGCGTTGAAAGGAAATGCGACGAGGGTAGTAACCATCAACTCTGCAAAGCGGGGGAGACTGATTTCAAGGAGTTGCCGGGTCAATATGATGTCTGTCGGTCGAGTTAACTTCGGATCAGTGTGAGTGGTGTACAATGCGCCTAAGATCGTTAGGGCTACGAAGACGCGGCTCCCAGCGGTTGCTAGCCCTACACCGAGAATACCCAGACGTGGGAGTAGACCAATTCCAAGCCCCAAGCCAACCGTCGCAACAATGTTGAGAAGGTTTGCGACCCCACTGATGAGCATCGGAGTTCGGGTATCCCCTGTCCCCTGTAACGCATACGTGGCGACGGTGCCGACGATACGCATTGGTGCGACGAGGAAGATAATTATTAGGTAAAGCCCGCCAAGGCGGACAACCTCTGCCTCGGCGCCGAGGACAGCGATAGCCTGGTGCCCAAACAGAAGGCCGAGAACGACGAACGGAATCCCAGCAACTGCGCCAAGGATCAGTGCCTGGCTTATCGCGTCGTCACGGCTCATAGATGCACCTCGGCCAGTATCCTGACTTGCAATAGCTATCGCAGCTGTCCCAAGACTACCGCCGACTCGCCGAAGAATACCCGTGTAGACGTCGGCCAACCCGATCGCGGCGACTGCCGCCGGCGAAAACATTCCCGTGACCAGAATGTCGACCGTCCGCATCAACGTGTTCAGGAACTGTTGAATTGTGATCGGCCATCCCAGGTGGATCGTGCGCCGGAGGAGTGTTCGTTGTCGTTGCAAGGATTGTTCTGTCATCGTAGTTCGCGCGTGGGAACAATTAGATTACGCTCTTGAGGTGTTGATTCGGGGTCTCACATACCTTCCTAGGTGAGTTTTTGTGCTTTTCCGACCCTAATATGCAACAGCAGAGCCGGGATCAATGGAGATATGGTGTGAGTGTGCCCCACTGAGAAAGGTCGATGGAATGGGTGCACGGCCATGACAACCGACACAGTCCCAACTAGTTTGCAGCCCTGTGCTTTGAGGCGTATGTCTTGAGTGAGTACTTCGTTCGTGAGGTGGTGCGAACGCGTCAGCCGTCGCCGTTACGACTATCGACTGAGCTGGGAACTGACCGATACCACGCTCCGTGAGGAGTTAGTACGAAAAGAGACCAGTACCGCCGAAACTGCGAACAGAATGTCAGCGGGCTAATTCAGGGTCTCCATCTGTCGTCCTGAGCAATGCATCAGTCGTCAAACTGAGCTTCTGCAGGCTCCCAAGGGTCCTCTCGCCACTCGTCAGGATCTCTCATTTCGAGACCCCGTTTGTCAAGTTCCTCCTGGAACATCTCAAGCGTTTTCGGATCCTCGTCTGCCAGGGGAATGTTCCAGCCCCCACGGCGCGTCGTGACGTAGCTGCCCCACCGCTTGAACCATCCGCCGTAGCCCGGCCATTTTTTCGACCCGAGATACCAGGCGTAGTAGCGGTCGTCCGTTTCGCCGACGTTGAAGTGTTCGTGCCAGAGGCGGGAGTCGAACGTCCACACGGTGTGCTTTTTGTACGGGAGTTTCATGTGGAATTCGGCCTCCGACCAGTGTTTTGGCCCCTTCCACAGGAGGGTGAAGCCCTCTCCCTCTGCCGGGATGACGAAGCCCAATCCCGTCGACCAGGGATGCTTATGTCCAGCTGAGTACACGCCTTGCTCGAACTGGGACACGTGTCCCACAAGCGCATTCTCGGCTGGTTGCCAGAAGAATCCACCGCCGGTGTCTCCAGATATGGCAACGTCGAACGTCTCGCGGGTGCCGACCTGACTGAGGTAATTGGCCTCGATGACACGGCCAACACCTTCAGGCATCATCCAGTCCTCTTCGCCTTCGAAGAAATCCTCACCGCTGTAGCGATCGGTGAACTCGAAGTCGTTGTCCAGGACGAAGTCCATGTTGTACCGGGAGAAGGCGTTGATCATCGACGGCGCCGTCGAAATCCCCAGGAGCTTCGCCGGTTCATCCCCGGTGTTGTATAGCTGGTAGGAGAAATTGAGCGGAATGGCGAACATATCGTCGGCTTCCCACTCGAGTGTGGTTTCGACCTCCTCGTCCTGCCCGATGGTGAGGGTGCCTTTCCCCGACAGCGCGTACAACTGGAGTTCCCAGAGGTGTTTCTGAGGTTCGAGCGCCCCGTTTGGCGGAATTTCGACGACGAACGCGTCGGTGAACTGGCGGAAGTTCCAGAACTTGATGAACGCCCCACGCCCACCCATTCGGTCCCACTCAGTGAGTTCGATCTCCTTAGCGTCGGGGAGCCACTCGGCCCAGATGTCCTCACGGTGCTTGACGCGTTCTACCGCTCTATGGTTGTCTGTGAGTTTGTCCTCGGGAAAATGACCTTTTCCGTAGATATACACGTCCTGCTCTCGAATCCACTTCTCGTACGGTGTGAGACGGCGATCCTTCTTGACAATGTCTTCTTCTCGCGCTTTCTCAGCCATGTGTACGTACCCCATGTTACTCCGACCCGTAATATATCTATCCCTTGGAAGATTGAGTAAAGGATTGAGAGGGGGCAGGTGTCGACATCTCCATTTGTCACTCCAATAGACGAAAGGGATCCAGAAAGACGGGGTCCCATACGTCAGGTACCGTACCGTTTGTCCAGTCCTACTTCAATGGGGAGAGGCAGGAGCTTGGTTCTACCCCTCGAAGACTAACGACTTCACCGTGACCGGAAGGGCACCTGTTGCCGCAATTGGTTCACCAATATCAACGTACCCAAATTGAGTGAGTTCGATTCCATCGACGATGATTATGGGTTCATCGACACGATTCGTTGCGAGGTTTCCAAAGCTCATCGCGAGATCAGACTCGAAAACCGCGATAAGCGGGGCTCCACCATTCGTATACTCGTTCCAGGTCACAATCACAGCCGTCAATAACCGGTCAAGGAAGTCGCCAGAAGGGGTACCATGGAGATGGAAACCGAAAGCAAATGGCGAGTCCAATTTGTGGATGTCGTATAACTCAAGTTTTTCCGAAAAATTTTCGATGAGTGTCTCAGTTTCCATCTCGACGTCAGCCACGAATGGAACCAGAGGGATGTTTCGAAGCGGAAGAATCTCACGGTCAGTAATAGTCACCGTGTTGCCACTTACCTGAACGGTATGTTGATTCGATCCGACGGCAGTAGCTCGAATCCCTACATCGAGTTCAGCCACATCTATATTCCGTGCGTTCACTTCATTCCGGATGGCGTCGCCTAGCTCAGCACCGAGGTCATTATACGTTTCAGTGTGTTGATCGTAGACGTACTCGGAGCCACCGCCTGCGAACGTCATGACGTCGAATGACATCGTTTCAGGTGGTTCTGTTACCAACAAGGAATCAGCAAGTGTCGAACGGTCGTCGTCGATCACCTGAAAGAGGAGGTCGGAGAATCTCTTAGTGAGCAACTGACGAGCCGAGGCATAGAGTGATTTGCCAATAGTGAGGTCTAGTCCCACATCGTCAGCCACACGCTGTGCGGCCTCCTCAATGCGATCAACTGCGCCATCATCGTCGAAGGTTACCAAGCGGGCACCAACGTTAATCGAGGCGGTCTCCTCAACGAAGCCATCGTCGATGTATGCGAGTTTGGTCGTCCCGCCACCAATGTCCACGTGTAGGACGGTCTTTTCTTCAGTCACCGAATAATCGACAGCGCCAGACCCGTGCGCGGACATCAGCGTCTCCAAGTTCGCCCCGGCCGCCGCACAAACGAAGTTGCCCGATCGTTCCGAGAATAATTGCGTTATCGCCTCTGCGTTTTCTTTTCTGGAGGCCTCACCCGTAGTAATCACAGCCCCTGTGTCAACATCTTCTGGGGAGTACCCGGATTCCTTGTACCATCCATCAACGAGTTCCTCAAGCCGATCAGTGTCTATAGTCTGGCTATCCTCGTAGGGGGTGAGGTGAATTGGACTCTCATAGATTACTTCCCGGTCGACGATTTGGAACTCACTTGAGTAATCTCCCCCTTGACGGCGGGCTTGGAGGCGGGAAAGCATGAGGTGAGTCGTCGTCGTCCCTATGTCGATCCCGACGGAAATGAGATCGATGGAGTCGATACCATGAACCTCTTCTAACGAATCTGTATCTACCTCATGCCATGGGACGTGGGTCATGGGTTCTAATTGTCGGGGGTATAATCGGCGTCCATGTAACTGTCAATCGGCATCTTCGACTCTCTCCCTTTTTTGTCAAGTACTTTATCGAAGTGGGCCCGCACTTCAGCATCCTCCTCGGCGTGCATGATGCGATTCGTTCCCTTGCCATCGAGCCACTCGGAATTGAACATATCGAGATGTGGTGGATGGAAGACAAAGTCACGGGCAGCAGTCGTACTTGTATTGAAGTGATGGTGGTACCATCCAGTTGGAGGTACAATCAGGGTGCCCGGTTCCCAGTCAAACTTCACTTTTGCATCGTCCTCCCATTCATCGAGCCACATCAGGCTGTAGCCTTCCCCAGAGATGAACAGTAGCGCCGCACCGGGGGCGTGTCGGTGTGCGGTTTTGTAGGTACCAACTGGGAATTCCCCCACATGGGCCTCCATCGGGGAGTCAGGGAACGGGAAATGCATATTCGAATACTCGACACCCGTGGTGAGATCTCGATCGAGTTTGTCAAACGTGACGGCGTCGGGGATGAAATTCGCATCCCAGATGTTTGGCTTCTCCCGAGAGTATCCTACGCCTGGGTACTCCCCACTGTAGAGTGTCCCGTCAGATGAATAATACTCTTCGTCGGAAATGTTCTCCCAGTAGTTATAGGGGGGGTTGAAGATCAGGTCGGCATCGCGTACCACCATGAAGATGGTTGGAAGACCTGTCCCAGCGAGGAGTCGAGCAGGCTCATCCGGTGACGTGTTGATGTGACGATAAGGGGAACTGCGGGGAAGATAAAACAACGAGTTGGCTTCCCATTCGAATTGAACCTTGTTTTCTCCCTCCCCAATAATGGTTATACCGTTCCCCTCAGCAACATACACGATTTCATCGTAAAGATGGTGCTGAAGTGTTGTCTCCCCATTGGGGGTTAATTCGTGAAGGTGGATGTCGTTCATCCCCTCCATACCGAATAAATTAATTAACGCTCCTCGTTCACCCGTTCGTTCCCAGGGTGCGGTCTCTGCCTCGTATACATTTTCTAAATACAAGCCGGTATGAATCGGGATTCCCTCACCTTCGCGGAATTGTCGGTAAATTGCGGGCACTCGATCAGTGTAATCTTCGCCACGCTCTTCCCGAAACTCGGTCACGTCTTTGATTACCATTGACATTGACTCACTCGTGCAATGAAGCATAAGTCTAACGATCGTTCAAACGTTTTTCCGTAACTGGCCCCAGTTTTCAATCCTTCACCTGGTGAAGAAAACGCAAATAGGAAGCGAGCGGAAGATCGTTTATTTCAAAGAATGCTACACCCTCTATCGACCGCGTAGGCCTCCAGACACACGCCAATATTGGAGGACAATGTGTGGGAGGATCGAAAGGAGCGTAATGATCACCGCCATAGTTGACGCCGTGTTCGCGTAACCAGCTCGGAGGACTGTGAGGAGTTCGATAGCGATCACTTCACTTCCTGCCGTGTAGAGCAAGATGGGGATCGACACGTTCCGAATGACAGTAACGTACGTGTGCATCCAGCCAGCGACGAAGTCCTTGGAAATGAGCGGAAGTAGAATGCTACGGAACGAACGGATCAACCCTGCACCACTAGCCAGCGATACCTCAACGTTCTCCGATCCGACACGCGTCAACGCCGGCGATGAATACCGCATACCGATTGGCAACGCAATTCCATGGTATGCAATAAACAGGATGAACCAGGTGCCATAAATCGGTGTCTGGATGAACACACTCAAAAAGCCCATACTCCTCGCAATTCCGGGGATGGCGAGCGGTACTGACGCGATGAATACGAACGTCTTAGAGAACGCAATATCTATGATTTGGTTGGCATAGGCAATGAGCATGGAGATGATCATCCCAGTCGTCGGAACAATAACACCCACTAGTATCGTATTCCACAGGGCTCGTCTCCAAGCAAACGTCCCCTGAGCATTTCCGGCAAAGAGCGCAATATAGTTCTGAAGACTGAATTGGGACAAGTCCGTCGACATCATAATCCCCGGAACCAACGAATCCCAAAGAATCGCACCAAATGGTAATAATCCGGCGATCACGAGGTACGCACCGACAAACGTGATCCCCAGCCCTTGTTTTAGAATGGTCGAATCGTATCGACGTGGCTCAGAGCGACCAGCCCCCAGGACAGTTGTGAACTGGTCCTCAGCTGACTGAGCCTTGAGGTAATAAAGAATGAATACCGTAGTGATGGCAATCATAAAGACGGAGAATGAAAGTGCCTTACTGTAACTGAGGTCAGCTCCTGAGAGGAAGATGTACGGAATTGCGGTACCGAAGGTGAAAATCCGCTCAGGAACACCCAGGACGGCCGGGGTCGTGACGGTTGCCATTGTCCTGACGAACAGGAATAAGAGAGTAGAGAGGACGCTCGGCCAGACTACCGGGAGGATAATCTGACGGAACGTGCGGATCCGATTCGCCCCAGCAGTGAAGGATGCTTCGTCCATTGCCGCAGGAATATTTCGGATGGCGGGGAACATTAGGAGGAACGCAATGGGAGCTGTGTGAACGCCCTCGACGAAGATCATTCCCCAAATAGATCGTAGATCCCAGGGGGAGCTAGAAAGGTTGAACACAGCCATCACAGCTTCGGTGAGAACGCCGACGTCTCCGAGAAGTATCACCCACCCTACTAAGGCCGCAACTGACGGGATCCCATATGGGATGAGCATCAACAATTGAACCCACATCGAATCGTTTAGATATTTCACCGTGAAGAAGGCGGCAAACGTTCCGACCGTGATAGCCAAGAACGTCGCCCCGGCCGCGTAGATAAAGCTGTTTAGCGTGATTTCGTATAGTAGGCTTAAATTCTCAAACAGGTAGGTGTAGTGCCGAAGCGTAAAGCCGAACTCGCCATCCATGATTGGAAAGCTGTCGGCGAAGGAGAACACGATGATCGACCCAACGGGGAGAATAATTACGATGAGAAGCGAGAAAAAGATAGATAAGAGGATAATTCTCTGGTCCCGCGTTTCCGGGATGTATCTGTATTTGAACTCGTTCCACGATAGGTTGTTGATGTCTGGCATGCTCATGTTTGATCACACCCCACCGTAGATGGTAATTTGACGATGCATCCCGTCTGGGTGGCTCCAGTTTGCGGCCATGGTTCTAAAATGGGCGGTAGGTGAAGATGTCATCTGGCTCTATGTGGAAGTTGACAGTCCTGCCTTCCTGGATATCCCCGGATCTAGGCTGCCGCGCTCGTATTGTGATATCCCCAACGTCGATAAAGTATTCATAGGTGCTCCCGAGGAAATTGATGTCTTTCACTTCACCTTTCCAATTGTTGACGGTCCCCTCTTTTCCTATTTGCACGGATTCCGGACGGAAACCGATGATGGCTGAGGCCCCTGCGTCAAGTGTTGAAACATCTACAGAGAATAGTCCAATGTCAGTTTGAATTCCCTCCGGGTTCGCTACGGTTCCTTCTATTTCCACGGAGCCCCCGAAGAAGTCGAACACGAATTTGCTATCGGGTTTGTAATAGAGATCATCGGCGGTGCCTTGTTGAGCTATCTTGCCATCCGGATTCATCAAGATGATTTTGTCTGCGAGAGTCATTGCCTCAGGCTGGCTGTGCGTGACGTAGATCGTCGTTATGCCAACATCGGACTGAATCCGCTTGATCTCGTAACGCATCTGGTGCCGGAGGTTGCGGTCAAGTCCAGTGAGGGGTTCGTCAAAGAGCAGGAGATCCGGTTCATACACAATTGCTCGGCACACGTTGACACGGGCTTGTTGCCCCCCGCTAAGTTGGGTTGAAGGACGGTCCCGGAAGTCCTCTAATCCGGTAAGTTCGAGGACATTCATGACCTTCTCTTCGATTTCGCCCTCCGGGTGATTCCTGACGCGTAGGGGATAGGCGACATTCTCGAACACGGTTAGATGTGGCCAGACATTGAAATTTTGGAAGACGAATCCTACGTTCCGCTCTTGGGTAGGGATGAAGGTGTTTTCTGACGGATCACTAAGTACGGTATCGCCGATCGTGATTTGGCCTCCGTCGGGACGTTCGAGGCCGGCGATCGACCGTAGCGTTGTTGTCTTTCCACATCCGCTTGGGCCGAGGAGCGTTGTAAACTCACCATCCTCCGCGACAAAGCTGATGTCATCAACAGCTGTGGTTTCACCGTATCGTTTTACTAAATTTTTGACACCGACTTTCATTATTGTAGTCTTCTTGGTGTTTCACGGCGGGATAAATCTTGGGGTTAATCGGCTCCGACGCCTGAGCCACTTTTCCACTAAAATATACTGTATCTCGTCGAATTAGGCCTCGATACCCAGGGCATTCTTAAATCGTTTGTCCATGGCATCAAGATCGGCAGACTCTGCCCACTCGAAGCCCCCTAGCCACCAGTTTTCTGTGTCGAGTTCACCAGGCTCCTTAACGAGATCATTGGAGTATTGCTCGACGAAGAGATCATACTCATGGTCGAATAGATATTTCAGGAAAAGCTCCGCCGCGTTGGGATTTGGAGGTTCTTTAAACATTCCCCAGCGGGGCGCAGTTGCAGTCCTCGGGAACGGCTGTAGGTCACTCAGGGCCTCCAACGGTTCGCCGAAGTCGTAGTACTGATATTTAAGATACGTCGCTCCAAGCGGTGCTTCCCCCCTGGCTACCATCTGGCCGATGTCGAAGTGACTCTCGTGGAGTGAAGCGATTCCAGCCAAGTTATTGATGTACTCATCAATCTCGCTCTCCGAAAAGCCAATGTGGCGAAGGGAAGAGATGACCCGGAACCCGTCCCGGGGATCAACAAGCATCTTCTCGCTCCATTTGTCCTGGAAGAGCTCGTCGTTGTTTGCTGGTGGATCAGACACCATGTCTTTATTCATGATCGGGCTGAGCATCTTCATCTCATAGGGTTTTCCGGTGATCCCTTTCGAACCCTTTTCTGCTACGTTATTTTCGACAGTAGCGTCGGGTAGCTCCTGTAGCATCTCCCCCTGAATTACGGCCTCGTAGTAGAGCGGCGATACCCCTCCGTTTCCGTTGACGTCCCAATTTAGCTTACCGGCCTGTTGTTCTTGGATTAGGCGAGAGTACAGTTCCTGCCCGTGGGCTCTCAGGACGTTGACTTGAATTCCGTAATCCGATTCGAAATCTTTGATGATTGGTTCAATGCCAGTCTGCGTTGTCGCGATCTTGAGAGCGCCCTCTTCTTTAGCCCGCTCTTCCAGAGACGGCGTCGACGTCTGAGTACTCGTTTCTTCGCTGGAGCTGCCGTCACTGCCACCGCCACCGCTACTTCCGTCACCGCTACTTCCGTCACTGCCACCGTCACCGCTACTTCCGTCACTGCCACCGTCGCCGCTGCTTCCACCAAGGCAACCTGCAACGCCTGCTAATCCTACGAGTGAGGCTGCCCGCAGGAAGTTACGCCGGGGGCTGGTTTTCTTTTTACTCGACTCTCCTCTAGCGGAATCGGCTGTGTTATTCGACCGCATGACCCACACATTGAAACGATCATGTATAAACATTTTGAAGGCAAATTGATACATTGGAGATGAACACGGCGAATAGGTGGATATGGTTGACTGTGCTGGCCGCCGCCCGCGTGCAATTACTACCACTGGGTATCTGCCCTAGAGAGTGAGGTGTATCTTCAAGTGTAGTTCAGAGAGGGCCTCCGAGAGACGCCGAGCCTCTTGATCGTGACTTTCTCCATGTCATCAACCCTGTGTGAACTCCATCGTATGCGAGGAGTATGGCTGTTGCATCTGAATTTCTCCTCTACTCAGAATTTCACTCCTATTGAAGAAAATTTTCGAATAGGCATTGCTGCGAAGGTCGAAACATAGTCTCCGATGACGGAAGGATCTCACCGTCTTGGCCAAACGTGTGGTAAAGATCCTTCGTGATACCTGTAAGTTCGGGGACGGAGTTTGCCAAGCCAGTGTAGAGCGCGAAGTTGGCGATCGAAGTGAGGTGTAACTCTTATTGGGAAACGAATAGAGGGCCTTGGCTTATGCGGAAAGTCCTCGGGTGGCACCAGCCGGAGATACCTTGTGTTCAACGCGAGCGTCTACCAACGCTTGAGGGTGAATTTAGACGGAAGGAGTGTCGACAAGGTGTCAAAATAATGTTGAAGGGCTTCGATTACTGCCCACAGCTAAAGTTGATGGTCAGCAGCGTGTTTGATATTTAATTCGAGTTCGTTCGAAACACCGCGTAGGATGTTTGGTAATTCTTGTTCAAACCATTCGCCTTCCATACGGTGGGATGGACCAGAAACACTGAGTGCGCCGATGGCATCCCCTTTGGGACCTCTAACTGGAACACCAATTGAATGTAATCCTTCTAAACACTCTTGTTTATCAACACTATATCCTCGGTCTTCAATGTCTGATAGTTGGTTAAACAGTTCATCTCTGTCAGTGATGGTATTTTCTGTTACGGCCGGAAGCCCATAGTAATCAATGAAGGAATTGGCTTCTTGACTGGGCAGTTCGGCAAGAACAGCTTTCCCCGCGGCAGTCGTGTGTAGATATACTCTCTGCCCAATCGTCGGGTCTGTTCGAACGCCGTGAGATCCGACTGATCGGTCGACATAGACGCCTTTTCCGTGACTCTCTGCCAAGAACTGTGCCCGTTCTTCAGTTTCCGTAGCAACTTCCTCGATCTTGTCCTGGATCAGTTTAAACCCGGGAATACGATTACGTGCATGTTCGGAAAAATCGAGGAACCCGAGGCCAGGGTGGTAGGTACTCCCCTCCTTTTTCACGACCCTGAGACATTCAAGCGTCGTCAGATCGCGGTGGAGAGTACTTTTTGGTTTGTCAAACTCGGTGGCCAGATCATTGAGTGTCCCTCCATTCTCCTCTTTGAGGTATTCCAATATCTGGAATGCCCGTTTTACCGTTTTTGACTTGGCCTCGTGTTTCGCTTTCATGCTAACTGTTATGTAACCACACGGTTTATTTGTTTCGATTATTTAGGAACCTCTGGTTCCTGTCCTCCAGTTAAGCATTGGTCGGCCCCTCTCCCAGGGGGAATTTTCTGGTCAGAATACCAGATTCTGGCGATTTAGTAGCCCTACCTACGGGATCCACCGCCTCGTCATTGATGACGCAGGTGAATAATGTACTCGACCCAAATTAATACTTTTACATGTTGTTTGTTAAAATATATTCTAAACATACATAATTGTAATACCTTAAATTTGGATAGATTTCTCAAATTCGATTAAGTGGACCTCCAGCTCTCCTAAAACCAAGACTAGATTGTGAAATTCTCTCGGGCCACCTGTATTTTTCTGCAGATCACGTAAATCATAGAGAAGATTTTAAGAATGTTTGTGCTATCTTGCGCAACATCCGTTCATACACCAAGAATACCAATTATTGGAGCCTGAACAGAGTGGCGTTTGCTTGCTCTACTGCTCCTATCAAATGGTTTCCCAAGGGCTAACGGCTGCTCCGCTGGATAAGCAAATACCGTATAGTCGAGAGAATCGATAAGAGTTCATCTCTCTGTATGCTGCTGGCGATAGAAGATAGGCCATTGCACCATGTCACTGGAACGACGATCGGTATTAAGCTATGGGAGTGCAATGGTTGTATATACCCTCACGAAATCAATTTGAGTCCTAATCACCCGAAATCTGTTCTGAAAAAAGAGACAAGGTTTATTCGGATCGATTTCTTTCTTTAACTTAATGAAAGAGTCCGATTCACTCGGCGAAAAGGGGGCGAGAACCCGACACCCCGTGGGCAAAGTCGCAAAGTTAATTCAAAAATACAAGATGGACGGCCTAGGTGACGAATTAGAAGAACTCTGGACTCGAGACGGAGACAGAATGAGTTTACGGGAGCTGGCGAAGCACTTCAACAAGCACCTGGTCGTTGCGGCATTAATTCAAAATGGAAACACCGTATTGGATGGAGAGGCAAAAAATTACCATCACCTATTAACCGGTGAAGACGTCAGTAGTGGGACAAGGATCCAAGCAGAGAACAAACTTCAGAAGAAAGGGGTTGATGTAGACGAACTTCGCTCTGATTTTGTATCCCGACAGTCCATTCACACCTATCTCACGAAAGTGAGAAACACTGAATTTACGCAGAATGAGAAGTCCAGCGAGGAACGGACAAATGTACGCATCAACACGATCAGACGATTAAAAAGTCGATTATCAGCTGTCACAAACAATTTGATCGAAGAGTCAGTTGCATCCACGCAGGGAGATGAAGGAAAAGCAACTGTCACCGTCCTAGTCCAAGTCACCTGTGAGGAATGTGGTTCTCAGTATCCAGTAACGGAATACTTAGCAAACGGAGGGTGTAGATGCCGTTAAAATCTCATTGGCCTTGTTTAGACGCTGAGCAAATCGTCTTCGACTGCCTGTATCGAACCAACGACATCGGGCCGAGAGGCACTCACGGGCTGGTTCTGTTCTTCCGACAAAGCTACCACCTGAAATCTTCTGGAGCGTCTAAACAAGGCTCATCTCATTCTAATCGTTTTATACACCCAGGGAATTACTGGAGGAGTTTCTACCTGCAAGGTTCACACCCTTCACGCCGCTCGCGAACACCGAGCGAGACAAAACCGCGAACCTGATACCTCAAGGTTGTTATTTAATAGCGCTACACTCTTCCGTAGTCGATCGAGGCCGAGTAGTTCCAAGCTGGTTGTAAAACTCGAGAGTCTTGGGAAATTATGCCGAAGGCCCACGTTCTCCGCAACATATTCCGATGTCAACCATCGCGATGAAAGGGCCACGCTACAGGGCCGTCGGTGCAAAGGAGTCCCAAAGATTGGAGAGAAATCTGCTGTACTCCAGTTTCCTGGGAACAACGGCTGCTTGGGCATTAAGCTTCTGACGATGAGCTCAGCACCTCGGAATTCGCTCAATATATACATCGTGCAAAGGGGGAGTAACTGGTTAACTCGAAAAAGACCGTGTGTACAGTTGTGGACGATTACCCTATGACAGGACCGACGCGTTCTATGACAGGCATAGGAGCGTCATGGTTGCCTTCAAATTTCCACTATGAAAACGGATTCGGGGCGCCGTTATTACGTGCCTTTGGTGGCGAGACTCACATTAACCTATGACACTCATAGGCTTGTCATACAGAAATGTCAACACCACGCCTTATCAGCCGCCATCAAGGAATATAGGAACATAATGATTGTGCGATTTGAACATTACCTTGCCGCAGGTCAGACAAGATTTCTAGTTGTTTTCCTTACATTTCCGTTACTACCTCGATTTTCAAGGAAGGGAATTTTAGTCATTCCTTATAAAGGAGCATGTCTCAAGGCATGTTTAAGCGAAGTAGATCAGGGGGCACGGTTGTTTCGTCAATATTGTCCCCATTGTGAATGACTGCCGTCATACAAAAATTTTTCTGGGAAATTGAGTACGTGTCGAGGCATACAACAGAGATGCCGTTTCGCTGTGGGAATAGGGCACCTCAGTGAGTTCCGTTTTTCTGTGGGCTAACCGTTCAAGGGTATAGCTCGTGTCGAGAGCCTTATATGGGTAAAGCCCAAATCATCGCATCATATGTCCCAGCAGTCATCGGAGTCACAAGGAGCGCAGATTGAAATCGAAAACGTTGGAGGGATTGATCGAGCAGAGGTGGATTTCGCCCCCGGTGTTACGATTCTCACAGGGAGAAATGCTACCAATCGAACATCCCTACTTCAAGCAATCATGTCAGTCCTTGGGAGCGACACTGCAACACTCAAGGGAGATTCTGACCAAGGGAGCGTTGAGCTTGAAATAGACGGAGAAACCTTTTCTCGGAAACTGAGCAGACAGAATAGTCATGTAGAGCTGAGCGGGAATCCGTATCTAGATGATGCCAACGTAGCGGATCTTTTTGCGTTTTTACTCGAGGCAAATGAATGCCGGCGAGCAGTAAGGCGGGGCGACGATCTAAGAGAGATCATCATGCGTCCCGTAGACACGGAGGAAATTGAAAGGGAAATTCGAGAAGCTGAACGAAACAAAGAACGAATTGATGAGAGGTTATCAAAACTGGACGATTTGGCCGATGAGATGCCTAAACTTGAAGAAGAGAAGCAAGAAATTCAAGAGAATATTCAAGAAAGGAAGGATGAGCTCAAAATCAAGAAAAAAGAAATAGCTGAGTTAGATAAGGAGGTGGCAGAATCGAAGAAGGAAAATGAGGAATTGGAAGCCAAAATGTCCGAGGTCCAAGAGGTTAGAGCGGACATTAATTCAATTGGGCACGATATAGACTCAGAAATGGATAGCATTGAGGCTCTTGAAACAGAATACGATGAAAAACAGGCAGCATTCGAGAATCTCAAAAGCGTCCCTGCGGACAAGACCGACAGCCTTGACCAACAAATGCAACGGATGCGTGGACAAGTAGACGAACTTAATCAAACGATCAACGAGCTTCAGTCGATTATTCAATTTAATGATGATTTTGTTAACCAGGACCAACAGGGAATCATTGGCGAGTTGGAACCATCAACAACGGATGATGGATCAGTGACTGACGATCTACTAGCATCAGACCGCCATATTATCTGTTGGACTTGCGGAACTGAGGTAGAAAAGGAACAAATCGAATCGAATATCGAAAAACTTCGATCACTTCGTCAGGAAAAAGTCCAGAGACGGCAGTCGATTAACCAAGAAATACGGGAACTTCAGAATGAAGTAGATGAATTAGAACAACAACAACAAAGATACAACGAACTTGATCGGGAACTCACTCATATTGAGAAAGAGTTAGTAGAGCGGAAAGATCGAGTCGAATCACTCCAGACACGAAAGGCAGAGTTGGAAGAGAAAAAGTCAGAGCTTGAAAGTGATATCGAAGCTCTTCAAAAGGAGGACCACAGCGAAATCCTTCAGAAACAAGAAAGGAAAAACTATCTTCAGTTCGAGCTGGACGAACTGAAAACAAAGCTTGAGGCCACAAAAGAGGAGATTCAGGACATCCAGACAAAGTTGGGTGAGCGAGAAGAACTGAAGGACCAGCGCCAAGAGGTAATTGAGAAGTTGGGAGAGCTTCGCAATCGAGTCGAAAACATCCAAATAGAATCGATCGAGACGTTTAACGATCAGATGGAAACTATCCTTGACCTATTAGATTATGAAAATCTAGAGAGAATTTGGATCGAGCGAACGGAAAAAACGGTCCGTGAGGGGCGAAGGAAAGTCGACAGAGGGTACTTCAACCTTCACATTGTTCGCAGTACTGAATCGGGTTCGATCTATGAAGATACTGTGGATCACCTTAGCGAAAGCGAACGTGAAGTTACAGGCATCATTTTTGCTCTCGCTGGGTATCTCGTTCACAATGTCTATGAGACAGTGCCGTTTATGCTAATTGACTCGATTGAAGCAATTGACGCTCAACGCATATCTCGCTTGGTCACCTATCTTGAAGGCTATTCGGATTATCTGGTGATTGCCCTTCTTGAAGAAGACGCAGCATCCCTTGATGGTGATTACGACCAAATTACGAACATCTAAAACAGAAATATCCGCCTCGAAAATGATGAATGAGTTAAGATTACCACCCCCAATGTATAACGATTATGTATAAAACAAATATAGGAAATAATTTCTCCGTTGATAGATATTTTTGTATAAATCTGCAGGAACATTTCTAACTTCACCCCCTAAAAACCAACATAATATGGTTATTTTTGGATTTTGTTTTTGGCTATGGTCCTCAGAAACGCCCAGGAATTAGATCTTTAGGAATTATGTGGCCACATGGATGAGAAATCAAAATATAAGTTAAAAAGGGCCAAAAATTAAGGAAATTCTACATGAAGTTTAGGAGAGCTTCAGTCCACCTTGGTATGTCCCCCTCGTTCATATTGTATTTTGGACTTCGGGTTTTATCAGTATCAGAATATACATTATAGCACAGCGTAAGGCGACGTTCGACGAGGGGTACGCCACATTCGCGACTGTTGATGGCCAAGTCGCCGTGAACCGCTCACGGTTAAGCCCGAGGCGCTCGCCTTGTTTATTTGTGGAATACGTCCTGCCCGACGAAGGCCGTGACCTCAGTGGGGAAAATGGAGACCAATAATGAATTCGAATATGCCGGGACCATTTCAAGTAGCGGTCTCTCTCCTGTGGGAATCAAACAATTGTGGCGATCTTTTCGCGAAACTAACGGATTTGAGGGAATCCGGAATTCACACGCCGTTGCTTATAGAGAACTCGGTGGTTGGTGAAGTCTTGACCGGAGTGATGGTCTCGGAAGCGGCAGACCGGATTGGTGGGGAAACCGTCGCCACCTGATGAGGGGGGCCGACTGTAACAACCGACTCGTCGGCGATGATGTCAATCGGGCTACCCAGGACGTACACTTCCCCTCGCTAGAAGAGGGCTCACTCTCGTGGACATCGACGGTGGTCGCGGTGTGATGGTCCTTCAGGCACTCGTTCTCGACCATCTCTTCATCACCGGCGGGCCGGCGTTCTGGATCGATACACTGGGTACGCCACGACAACGACGTTCGCTCGCCTCGCTCGGAGTCGTCGGATACTGAACTGGGTGTACGTCGCCTGAGAGTTCACGACGTGTCAACACTTCGGAGCGACATGTAATCTAGAGCCGGGGATTAACAAGGTCGCAAAGTGCTCCATTTGGGACGACTCCCTCGAGTTCCATAGCGCCCACCGTAAGGACCGACCCGATCACGAGCCGGATGATTCAATGCACACCCTATTAGTGATCGTCGCACCGCCCGTCGATGTCCGCTATCGCTCTGAAGACACCCTCGACGAGACGCAGTCACGACGTTGTTGAGTCGGACGCTCGCCCAACCGCCAGGTACGCACGGTCCTGTGAGGGCCCTGTGTTACTCAAACGGACCGAAAACGACGAGTTCACTGCGCCGGTCAAGACTGCCGCGATGCACACCCACACCGAACCCACTCGTCGACGCCTAGGGGCAGTGAGTTGAGCCAGACGAATCAGACTTACCGAGACGAGTTGTGCGTGATCGAGGAGCGATGGATCGAGTGCCGATGGGCGCTGCGCCAGAAGCGCCAGCCGCATTCGACCAACTGTTCACGTACGCCCGAAATTACTCCAATTCGAGTGGCGTCCCCAACCACGAGGACCCGATGCTTCCCTCACTACTTAGCATGGATCTCAAACAGGAACAGTGCCTCGGAGATCACGAAGACCGCCTCGTGGATTTGGAGAAGCGGATCGAAGGATTTACCGACGAAACATAGGGGTTCGGCCGTGCTGATCACCTAGACAGCCAGGGGTAAGCCGCGCCGTTCGAAATCGACTTCCTCGACGGTCGCGTCCTCAATTGAACGGCGACCAACGACGGGGTAGACGTCACGGCCAACCGGGGCTCTGTAGTCAGCACGTTAGGTCTGCTAGACTCATATCGTTTCAACAAAGCCAGATTCTCCTCAGTCTTTTGAGAATTAGTTTGTAGAGCAAAATCAGATCCTTCTGAATCCCCATCCAGCAATCCTCAGAGGTTAACGCGGTCGAAATAAGAGGAATCAAGGGTGTTTCGCGATTTGAAGTGCAGAGGTGGGGGACCTCGAGGTACCCAGAACAGTTGGAGTATACCCCCGTGGAAATCCGAGTAAGTTCGATATTGGATTCATTACCCCTCCGTCGAGCAATTTTTTGGCTTACAATCCTCTTTGGGACTTTGTCGAGGTATTTTTTACCGCCTCAAATCGGCCCGACGGAGTTATTCTCCGATTTGAGGGCGCCATATCGTCTTGTATATCGCACGATTCGTCCAAAGTAAGAGGCGATATGCAGTGTGCGAAGGCCGCCGGCTCTCTCAGGCCGAGGGGCCGTCATAGAGATGTCGAATTCAATGAAATATCATATTTGGAGTATAGATTGGGCAGGTGTATCCCGGCGGTGTCTGTCGTCCCCGCGAGGGGGTGGCGGGGCGCATCACGTGCCCTCGATAGACGATGGCTTCGGAACGACTCAGCGAGACACGGGCAGCGCATCACTCAGGAACCATCGCCGACGGTGAGGCGCCGTGGGCGGACCTCGAGGTGACGGTCCCAACCGACCGCGATCGTGCGTCGATCGTCGCGCTCGTGGAGTGTACACTCGTCGAGCGCACGCACGAGGCCGTGGGCGCCGTCTTTGTCTCCCGGCAGGTCGGGCGGTCGACGCGGACGCAGTACGTCGCCAGCGACAACGTCGGCGAGCAGTTCCAGAAGCGGCACTTCGACGACCGGTTGGGCTGGCACGAGACCACCACCCCTCGATGGACTGTTCGCGACGAACTCATCGCCCAGCTCACGCGGTCGGCCTCAACGTCGGCAGAACGATCAGGTGGGGGAGCAGCCAACGAGCCAGACACGTTCGTGGTGAAGCCAGTTCGAGACCTCGAAACTCCATAGCGGTTAGACTTAACCAACAGTCCTTGGTCTTTTCGAGCTACAATGCAACTCGCTCGCTGAACGAGCTGCTGTTCAGGCAGCAAACTTCTTGTCGACTGTCTCAACAATGCATTACGAGAGAAAAGACCAACCAGACTGTTCTCGGCATGGTGTTGGTTAAGTTTGCCTGGTCCCAATCCTCACGACGATACGGGTGCCGACTACGAACAACTCGAGGCTGAACTGGTCGCCCAGGACCGCGATGCCGCGAGCGTCACAACAGCGGACGTCGACGACGCCACAGCCCGTCGCCTGGTCGACGACCTCATCGACGCAGATGTCGTCACTCCGATTCCCGAGGACCGAGTCCTCGTTCACGAGCCGAATGGCACAGCCTTCGACTCGACGACGCAGCTCGCGGTCTTCCACCTTGGCTGGGCGGCCGGTCGCGACGCCGACGCGGAGGGCGAGTGATGCAACAGACACTCACGGGGTGTGCGTTCTGCGACGCCCGGCCCGGCGCCGAGACTGGCGAGGCGCATACGTGGGGTCAGACGAACGGGTCACCCACCCGAGCTGCGCCGACTGCGCGATCCAGTCGGAGCCAGGTCCCAACGTGTCCGATCACTCCGCTTGCGACGCCCTGCGGACTCGTCATCGACGCGCTGGCGGCGCTCACGCGGTTCCGCGTGGAACTCGGCCATCTCGAAGGCCCGTTACAGCTGTGCGAACGATGTAGTCCAGACGGGCTCGCGACGTACTGGACGCGCAAACTCGAGAAGCATTCGTTGAGCAGTAGCTACCCTAGCTTCTCAGCCAATGTCTGCTGACTCCACTATTTAGAAATACGTCGATACATCTAATACACTCACTGACAAAGAAATACATATGCCAATCGATATCGAGACCTTCGAATCCTCTCCTGAGGACCGCCTCCAGCACTCCGGGGAGACGAACGCCGATCGCGTGATGCGGTTCCTCGCTGCGCATCCCAATCAGGCGTTCACACAGAGCGAGATCCGCGATGCAACTGACGTCAAAGCTGGAAGCATCAGCGTCGTCCTCTCTCGACTTGAAGACCGAGGGCTCGTCCGGCACAAGGGCAACTACTGGGCGCTCGGTGAGGTCGACGACATCGCCGCGTACGCCAGCATGCTCGAGAGTACGCGAGCGGCCAACGACCGCTTCGGTGAGGAGGATATGGACGAGTGGTTGGAGCACGCCGTCGACGACGAGGACGAGGATACTGAATGAGCTATCAGCGCGGGGATGTCGTCTGGGGGCCGGACCCGTTCAAGTCGGGTGAGAACCCGCGTCCGTGGCTGATTCTGAACAACGACACGCACCCATTCGGTGAAGAGGAGTACATGACGGTCACACTAACGACGACGCCCCACGACGAGGGGATTCCCCTCGAAGACGCCGACTGGGTCGAGGGCGGGATGCCCAGGCAGAGCTACGCCTCACCGTGGGCAGTCGCGTCGCCGAAGCACGCCGCGATTGTTCGACGGCAGGGCCGCCTCGACGAGTCGTTCGTCCAAACCGTTGTCGACGCTCTCAAGACCTATCTCGAACCACCGACCGAGGAATGACCGATCACGCGACCGTGTACGACGTCCAGGAACGAACTGGCAACCCCGCGCACGCATCCGTCGACAGGGTTTGTGTGCGTATGCTCGACCGTGCGGCTGCCCCGCGAACGAATTACCTAGATGCACATCTCGATGGCACGATGGCCACGGTTGTCGATCGATACGGGGAAGCAGTCGTCCATAGAGTCATCCACCAGATCCTCGTCGACGGCGTCCCGTTTCGGACCGCCGCTGCAGATTACGACGTGGCGGCACTGGATGGAGTCCGGATCGGGACGGTGGCGACGCAGGTTTTCAGTGAACTGAATACGGAACCGCAAGCGTAACTCTTTGACAGCCCTCGGCCGCTCGACGTCCCGCAACCACGCGAGACTGCGTGTCTCGGTGGCCCTCGGTCACTCCTGAAGACCCGTTTTGCTCGTCTTCCGTGCTCCCGCTCGTTGTACTCGCGGGAACTCCGCTCACGAGGACGCCGCTGCGCTCCTCGTGCCAGCGGTGCTTGCGGGGTCGGGGGGACGGCCGAGGCGGCCTCGCCCTTTCTGAGTCCGCCAGGGCGGTGGATGGCTGGCCGAGCGACGCCGTTGGCTGAACAGATGTGACGATACGGCCCGCCCCGCTCGCCGCTGCCGCCTTCCGGTGAGCTTTGCTCACCGACGTCCCGCTCACTCCGGAAGACTCGCTCCGCTCGTCTTCCGTGCTCCCGCTCGCGTCACTCGCGGGAACTCCGTTCGCGGGACCTCCGCGTCGCTCGCGACCGACCATTCCGGGCGTGCGGGCGCTCTCCGCACCGCCCGCGCCCGTTCCGGGCTAAAATGAATCTGGTCTCGACGCCAGCGGGTATCCCCGTCGGTTGCGCCCCTTGCGGGTTTTCGCGTTCCAGGGCTTTGTGCCGCCTGCGCTGTCGCGCGCCACACGCGGCGCGCGTTCTCGGCGACAGTCGCCCTGGACACGGACCCGCGCATCGGGCCGGACACGAACGGGCATATCCCGCTGGACGCTTGCTCCGGGCGGGTCGGCGCGCGGTTCTGGTTGGGTGACCTTCCTTTGGCGCTCTCGCTCGCGCCCCAGGGGGCGCTCACGAAGGCGCGAGCGAGAGCGCGCAGATGGTTCT
>Ga0207718_100660_pt1 | contig 26477 bp, 25 predicted proteins | sample A23M2SouthBayCA_FD_187749 | JGI IMG/M metagenome (GOLD analysis project Ga0207718, IMG submission 187749) | Aerobic enrichment media microbial communities from Eden Landing Ponds, California, USA - A23 M2 (SPAdes) | ecosystem: Environmental > Aquatic > Marine > Unclassified | place: Emeryville... | reverse complement strand
TCCTCGTCGGCGCCGACGCCGTCCTCGCGGATGGGAGCGTCGTCAACAAAGTGGGGACGCGGAGCCTCGCGCTCGCCGCCGACGCCGAGGACGTGCCGGTGTACGTCGTCGCCGCCGCGGCCAAGGTGCGCCCGGACGAGGCGTTTCACGGCGAGACGGGCGACGCCGCCGATATCTACGACGGCGCGTCACCAGTGACCGTCGCGAACCCCGTCTTCGAGCGGACGCCCGCGGCGCTGGTGACCGGCGTGATCACGGAGCGGGGGATACTCGACGCCAACGGGGTTCGGGACGTGGCGGCGGAACACCGGGAAAATGCGGAGTGGGACGGAGAAACGGGAGGGCGCTGAACCGCCAGCAGGGGATCAGGCGCCCGGAACCCCCAGGGCCGACGCCGCGAGGACGACCCGTATCACGAGGCGGTCATCGAGGGGACGGAGCGGTGATCTGGGGCATGGATTACGCGGTGTCGGCGTCGGCGTTCGCGTTATCACCGTCGTCCGGCGTCGCGTCGCTCACCGACTCGCCGAGCGACCCGCCGAGGTCACCGCCCAGGAACGACCGGATCAGGCCGTGGATCTCCGCGACGTGATCGGGCACCTGCGCGGGCAGATCCGCGGGCGGGCCGCGGCGGTCGGCGGTGTCCGCACCGTCGGCGGTGCGGTTCTCGGCGTCGTCAGCCGACACGTCCGCGGGCCGGCCCGCATCGTCCGACGCGTTGCGTGCGTCGTCGGCGGCGGCGTGTTCGTCGGCCTGTGCTGCTTGGTCGTCCGCACCGACATCCACGGGCGCGTTGCCCGGCGCCGCGGCGACCGTCCCGACGGTCACCAGCAGCGCCGCGAACACGACCGCGGCGAGTTTCGTTCGGATCATCGTTGCGCTCGGGGCGTGTGTCCAGGGTGTATTGAACCCCGAGTCCCGTCAACCCGGATTTTCGTCGGTTTGAACCGGTTTTAACTCGACTTTACCGTCGGTGAAACGCGATAAACGTGGGTGAATCCGGGTTCGGTCGCGTCGACCGGTGCGTGCCGGGGATGCGAACTGGCACGGAGTGGCGAGCGGTCCGGGCGACCAACGGAGACGCGGGGTTCTTGAGGCCACGCGCCCAACGGCCACCGGTGGCTGTGAAGAAGGTTACCCCCTCCGAGCCCCTTGTGACGAGGGTTTTTCCCGAGCCACCGTTCTCGATTCGCAGACAGGCTTTTGAGCCACGGCTCTGAATCCGCCGTCATGCCCCGGATTTCGACCCTCGGCGTCCACGAATCGGTAGCGGACGTGTTCCCGTCGACCGTCTTCCGCGACGCCCTCGCCGACGCCGGCCCGTCGATCAGCGTCGTCGGCGCGGACGACGACCTCTCGGCGTGTGACGCGCTGGTCACCTTCGCGTACGAGGATCGCTTCCTCGACGCCGGCCTCGACTGGATACACTCGATCCAGGCGGGCGTCGACCGCTTCCCTTTCGACGCCCTGCGGGAGCGTGGCATCGCCCTCACCAACAGCACGGGCATCCACGGCGACGTGGTCGGCGAGACGGCGGTCGGCCTCATGCTCTCCTTTGCCCGCCGCTTGCACGCCCACCGGTCGAATCAGGAGCGCGGCGAGTGGATCAAACCCGCGTGGGACGACGCCTTCCCCCTGCGACGGGAGTCGGCCTGCGTGGTCGGCCTCGGCACCCTCGGCCGCGGCATCGCCACCCGCGCCGCGGCGCTCGGGATGGACGTGACCGGCGTCAAGCGCACCCCGACGCCGGTCGACGGCGTCGACGCGGTGTACCCGCCCGAGGACCTCCACGACGCCATCGCGGACGCCCGGTTCGTCGCCCTCGCGGTGCCGCTGACCGACGACACCGAGAGCATGCTCTCCACCCCGGAGTTCGAGGCCATGCGCGAGGACGCCTATCTGATCAACGTCGCCCGCGGACCCGTCGTGGACCAGTCGGCCCTCGTCGACGCCCTCGACTCGGGCGCCGTCGCCGGCGCCGGCCTGGACGTGTTCGAGACGGAACCGCTCCCCGCGGTGTCGTCACTCTGGGACCGCGAGGAGGTGATCGTCACCCCCCACGCCGCCGGCTTCAACGACGAGTACTACGAGCGGGTGGCGACCATCGTCCGCGAGAACCTGCGGCGGAAGCGAGAAGGAGAGTCGCTGACCAACAGGGTCGTGTAGGGCATCGCAGGCGGGCGATCAGAGGAACTTCAGCAGGTCGTCCCGCTTCTGTTCGTGGAAGTGCGTCGCCAGCGCGTCGGTGAGGGTGTCGATGTCGCCGCGCTTGGCGCAGATGGGCGCGATCGTGTCCTGCCACTGTTGCCACGGCGGAAGAATCCCGAGTCGATCACACAGGTCGTCGAGTCGTTCCTCTCGGTCGTCCACCTTGTCCATCTTGTTGACGGCGACGACGGTCGGAATCTCCAGTTCCCGCAGGAAGTGAAACAGCTCCACGTCGTGGGGAATCTCGTCCTCGCCGCTGTGGCGGTCGATGATGTCGACGACGCTCTTGCCGTCGACGACGAGGATGCCGGCGAGGATGTCGTCGGCGTTGGCCTCGACGTACCGCACTACGTCGGTCTTGATCTGCTCGCGTTGCTCCTCGGGGACGCCGGACATGAACCCGAAGCCGGGGAGGTCGGTGAACATGAAGGACTCCGAGGCCCAGTCGAAGTGGTTGGGCTGGCGGGTCACGCCCGGCTTGCGGCCCGTCGAAACCGAGTGCCCAGTCAGCTCCCGCATCAGCGTCGATTTGCCCACGTTCGACCGACCGACGAGGACGACCTCGTCGCGGTCCGGGCGATCCTCGAACATAGGACGTGTAGTCGGTTACGTCGTTTAAAGTCGGCGTGTCGGGACCGAGGTATATGTGCCGCCGGCCGCCACATGACCCATGGACAAACAGGCGCTCCGAGAGCGGGTGTGGGACGACCTGGAGGAGAGCGGCGAGGCACGCTTTCCCTTCCCGCCCCACGACCGCATCCCGAACTTCGCGGGGGCGAGCGAGGCGGCCGACCGACTCACAGCGACGGCGGAGTGGCAGGCCGCGGAAACGGTGAAGACGAACCCCGACGCGCCCCAACTCCCGGTCCGTCGAGCGGCGCTCCGGGCGGGCAAGACGGTGTACGTAGCCGTCCCCCGCCTCCGCGACGAGGACCCGTTCCGACGGCTCGACCCCGACGCCATCGACGACGTCGACGCCGCGACGACAGTCAGCGGCATCGACGACTACGGCGACCCGGTCGACCCCGGAGCGATGGAGCGAATCGACCTGATCGTCAGCGGAAGCGTCGCCGTGAACGAGACCGGTGCGCGCGTCGGCAAGGGTGAGGGGTACAGCGACCTGGAGTTTGCGGTCCTGCGGGGATTCGACCTCGTGGACGACGGAACGACGACGGCGACGACCGTCCACGAGCGACAGGTCGTGAACGACGTGCCGTCGCCCGCGGCCCACGACGTGCCGATGGATCTGGTCGTGACGCCGGCACGGGTGGTCCACACGGGTGCGGGCGCGAAACCGTCGGGAATCGCGTGGGACGAACTCGACGACAACCGGATCGACGAGATGCCCGTGTTGCGCCGGCTACGCCCGCGGCGGAACGCCGACGACACGGAATATATCTGATAGAGTACCATTTATCGGGGTCGTGTCCGATACCGAATAGACAGACCTTTGCCGCGATAGGAACCGCTCCCACGACGTGTCCCTGACCGACCGACTCTCTCGTGTAAGCCGATTGGCAAGCAAATACTTCGTCGTCTGGGTGCTCCTCGCGTCGAGTGCCGCGCTGGCGAACCCCGATCCGTTCGTTCCCGTCCTGAACTACGTCACGCCGCTTCTTGGACTCATCATGCTGGGGATGGGGCTGACGCTCCAGCCGGCCGACTTCAAGCGCCTGATCGAACGACCGGTCGACGTGGGAATCGGGGCCGTGACCCAGTGGCTGGTGATGCCCCTCGCGGCGTACGGACTGTATCTCCTCCTCGATCTGCCGGACGCCATCGGCGTCGGCCTCGTTCTCGTCGGGGCGGCGCCCGGCGGCACCGCGTCGAACGTGATGACGTATCTCGGCCGGGGCGACGTGGCGCTGTCGGTGGCGATCACGACGCTGACGACGCTGGCCGCCCCCATCGTGATGCCCGCGTGGACGCTGTTCATCCTCGGCGAGGGGATCGACGTGACCTTCGCCCAGATGTTCACCAGTATCGTCCAGATCGTGATCGTCCCGGTCGTCCTCGGGTTCGCGATCCGGTACCTGCTCGACCGGAAGGCGCCCCGGGCGGCCGAGGTCGGCGTCGACGTGTTCCCGGTCGTCAGCGTCGTCGCCATCGTCGCCATCGTCGCCGGCGTCGTCGGCGCGAACGTGGAAAACATCCTCACCGCCGGGATCTTCGTCCTCCTCGCGGTCGTCGTCCACAACGCCGTGGGACTGGGTGCGGGGTTCGGCGTCGGGCGGGCCGCCGGCATGTCCGAAGACCGTGTCCGAACGTGTACGTTCGAGGTCGGCCTCCAGAACAGCGGGCTGGCCGTCGCCCTCGCCACGTCGCTGTTCTCGCCGGCAGCGGCGCTGATCCCCGCGCTGTTCAGCGTCTGGCACAACGTCACCGGTCCGGCGCTCGCGAGTTACTTCACGTGGCGTGACGGAGCGTCGCCGGAGACGGAAGACGCCGTCACGGCCGACTGATATCGGGCGAGCGGCCGGACGCAGGCTATTTGCCCGCGCGGATGGATATGCGCCCGTGCGACTGGTACAGGTCATGATCCCCGCGGGGAAGCGCGAGTCGATCCTGCGGACCCTCGACGACGAGGGCATCGACTACGTCGTCACCGAGGAGATCAGCAGCCGTGAGTACACCGCGACGGTGACATTCCCCCTGCCGCAGGCGGCGGTCGAGCCGGTGCTGGAAAAACTGCACGAGGCGGGCCTCGACCGCGAGGCGTACACGGTCATCCTCGACGCCGAGACAGTGATCTCGCGGCGGTTCGACGAACTCGTCGAGCGCTACGAGGAGAGCGAGGAGAACGAGGACCGGATCGCCCGCGAGGAACTCGCGGCGCGGGCACGCTCGCTGGCGCCCACCTGGCGGACGTTCGTCGTGATGACCGTCGTGAGCTCCGTCGTCGCCACGGCCGGCCTCCTGCTCGACTCCGCGGCCGTGGTGGTGGGGTCGATGGTCATCGCGCCGCTGATCGGCCCGGCGATGGCCACGAGCACGGGGTCGGTCGTCGACGACCGCGAACTCCTGCTCCGGGGGGTGAAACTCCAGGTGGCAGGGGGCGTGCTGGCGATCGTCGCCGCGGCCGCGTTCGCGACCGTCCTGCGAACCGCCCACGTCGTCCCCCTGGAGGCGTCGGACGTGTTCTCCATCGACGAGGTGCGCGAACGCCTCGTCCCCGACGTGCTCTCGCTGATCATCGCCCTGGGGGCGGGCGTCGCCGGCGCGCTCAGCCTCTCGACCGGCGTCTCGACGGCGCTCGTGGGCGTCATGATCGCCGCGGCGCTCGTCCCGCCCACCGCCGTCGTCGGCATCGGCCTCGCGTGGGGGTCGCCACGCACCGTCACCGGGGCGCTGGTGCTCGTGCTCGTCAACTTCCTCTCGATCAACTTCGCGGCGCTTGCGGTGCTGTGGCTCACGGGGTACCGCCCGAAAAACTGGCTCCGGCGGGAGGAAGCGCGGACGGCGACGCTGAAACGCATCGCCACGCTCGGTATCGCGCTTCTCGTCCTCTCTTCCCTACTGGCGGGCGTCACCTACGGCACCTACCGGACCGCGGCGTTCGAGGAGGACGCACGCGTCGCCGTCGACGACGTCCTCGCCGACTACGAGGGGCTCGACCGCCTCTCGGTCACCGTCGGCTACGAGGAGACGTTTCCCTTCTCCCGCCCGGAACGGGTGACGGTCACCGTCGGCCACCCGCCCGGTCGCGAGACGCCCGAACTGGCGACCCGGCTGGCCGACCGGATCGAGGCCCTCGACGACCCGCCCTTCCAGGCCGACAGCGCCATCACCGTCGAAGTCCGGTACGTCGTCGTCGACGTGGGGACGAGCGCCGACGGGACGGCCGCGTCGACGTCGGCACCAGTCGATTCCGCGACGATGGCAGGCACGAGAGCGGGAGGGGGAGCCTCGACCCCTGTTATCGCCCGCCAGACGTACTAGTTCATATCGCTCGCCGCCCTCTCTCCTCCATGAAACGTGTGATTGCCCTGGCACTCGTTGTCACAGTCCTCCTCGCCGGCTGTACCGGGCCGCTCCAGACCACCGCGAGCGACGGTGACGGCGCGAGCGGTTCGACTATCTCGGTGTCGGCGTCCGGATCGGCGACGGCCGACGCCGACCGAGCGGTCGTGAACGTCGCCGTCGAGGCGACGGCCGACAGCGCGGACGACGCCCGGGCGCAGGTGGCCAGTGGCGTCGAGGGGGTTCGGACGACGCTCGCGGACGCCGGCATCCCCGACGCGAACGTGACGACGGCGGCGTTCGGCCTCTCGCCCGTCTACGACCGGTCGGAGACGAACCGTGACATCTCCGGCTACCGCGCGATACACGCCCTGACCGTCGAGACGACGCCCACTCGCGCGGGCGAAGTGATCGACCTCGCGGTCGGCGCGGGGGCGACGAACGTCGACGGCGTCTCCTTCACACTGAGCGACGAGCGCCGGGCGGACCTCCGGGCGACCGCGCTCGACCGCGCGATGCACGCCGCCCGCACCGACGCGGACGGCCTCGCGGCCGCGTCGGACCTCTCGGTGACCGGCGTTCAGCAGGTCACCACGGGGGCCGACTTCACGCCCTATCCCGCCGCCCGGTTCGAGGACACCGCGGCCGGTGGGACCGCCCTCCAACCCGCGCCCGTCTCGGTGACGGTCACCGTCGGCGTGACGTACACGGCCGCCGATAGTAACAATTGAAAGTCGTCGTACAGCCGATCGCACGCTGTCCTGCGATTGGCTGTGTAAACAGTTTCAATCGCTACTATTGCGCGAGGGCAGGTCGGGCTCCCAGTCGACCGTCTCGACCGCCAGATCCAGCACCGCGTCGACGTTCTCCCCCTCGCTGACGCTCATGTAGGCGTCGGCGTCCACGTCCCGGGAACGGTCGCTCTTGTTACAGATCGTGAGGACGGGCGCGTCGAACCGCTCGACGACCGCGTCCCGCAGCGCGAGTTGGGCGTCGAGCGGGTAGCCACACGCCTCGCTGGCGTCGACGACGAACAACACGGCGTCCGCGAGATGCGCGAGGGCGCTCACCGCCTGACTCTCGATATCGTTGCGCTCTTCTTCCGGCCGGTCGAGCAGCCCCGGGGTGTCGATGATCTGGTAGCGGAGGTGGTCGCGCTCGAAGTGGCCGATCTGGATGCCGCGAGTGGTGAACGGGTACCGCGCGATCTCGTTGTCGGCGCGGGTGATGTCGTTGACGAACGACGACTTGCCGACGTTGGGGTAGCCCGCGACGACGATCGTTGGTTCGTCCGGGCGGATGTCGGGCAGGTCACGGAGGGCGTCGCGTGCCGCGCCAACCCGGAGCAGGTCGTCGGCCACCTCCTCGACCACGTCGGCCATCCGCGCGAACGCCTGCTTGCGGTGTTTTCGGGCGGTCTCGGCGTCGGTCTTCCGGAGTTTCGCGTTGTACTCCCGCTGGATCTCCTCGACCTGCCGGCTCGCCCACGTCACCTCCGAGAGGCTGGCGCGGAGGGCGTCGACCCCCGTCTGTTCGGTGCCGTCTTCGGCGATTCTGGTTCCCATCTCCCGCCGCAACACCGCGTCCGCGAGTTCGCGATAGAAGGGGTCGACGACGCCGAAGTCCGGCCACTCCGTCACCACGTTCTCCAGATTGTCCGAGAGGATGTTCCCCGCCGTCTGCAGCATGGACTGCTGGCCCTCGACTCCCGACTTGGCGCGACCCGTGCGGGCGGCCCGCGAGAACGCCTTGTCGATGAGTTCCTCCGACCGGGGCGTGGTCGGCAGGCCTTCGAAAATCATTGTCGACGTTTCGACACGGGCGAATAAAAGGTCGTCCGTTCGCGCCCGTGAGCGCGGACGTGGCCGCCGCGGCGACGAACGGGCTACCGGGTCGACGGCGTGGCGGCGATCCCGCCGCCGTCGGACCGATCGAGATGGGCACGCCAGCCGACGACGCCGGCGACGACGAGGAGCGCCCCACCGCCGACGAGCAGGAACGGTTCGGCGCCGAGGACGAATCTCGTGGGACCGCCATACACCGTTACCTCGACGTAGAGGCCCGGATCGACGGCGTAGTGCAGGACGGCCCGGAGCGCGTAAAACAGGACGACCCCGCCCGTCGCCACGGGGACGACGGCGAGTCGTCGCCAGCGGAGGGCCGCAATCGCCCCGCCGACGCCGACGAGGCCGAGACGGGAGAGCAGGCGCTCCTCGTGGTTGAGGTCGCCGCCCCACCCGGTCGTGATGGTGCCTTCGTATCCCGGTGCGACGTGGACAAGGCCCTGACGAACGCCGATCACGATGGCCGCGAGGCCGACGATCGCGACCGCGACGGGAACCAGTCGTCGGGTTCGCATACGCCCGCGTCGGGGCGAGGACGTATCAAGACTGTGGCGAGACTATCGGTCCAGATACTCCGCCTGGACGGCCACCACGTCGGTCGAGTCGTCGCAGTCGGCGTACCGCCGCAGGGGTTCGTCGTTGAGTTCGAGAAACGTCTCACCCCAGGTGAACTTCGAGAGCACCCGCTCGGCGTGTGGCCGGTCGCCGAGGATGACGAGGGCCGCGGCCAGCGCCTCGACGGTGGTCAACTGCATCGGCCGGCCGAAGTTGACGGGGTTGGCGGCGACGAGATAGGGGAGCGCACGGTGCTCGCCAGGGAGGGAGAACCGCGCCTCGCCCGCCGACTCCCACGAGCAGTCGAGCGCCACCAGCGTCTCGGTCGCGTCCGCCGGCGAGAGCGCCCGCTCCGCGTGGGGGTTGAGGACGACGCCGTACGGCGTCGCCCGATCCGATCGGTGGAGTTCGACGAGGTCGAACCGGGCGAGTTTGCGGGCCGTACACTTGTCGGGGTCGTCGTCGCCCGCGTAGCGTACGTGGAGATCCACGTCGGGAGCAGGCGGCGGTGAAATAAAGGGGTTGTCGTCGGCCGAAGGTTCATCGGGATGCCGGCGGAAGGGTGCGTATGGACCGCCGCGACGCCGTTCGTGGATACTACGACGCCATCGACGCCGGCGACTACGACAGCCTGCGCGGCCTGTTGGCGCCGGGGTTCGTCCAGCGGCGCCCGGATCGAACGTTCGACGGCCGGGAGGCGTTCGTCCGCTTCATGCGCGAGGAACGCCCCCGCACCGACACGGAACACGTCCTGTCGACGGTGTGTGTCGCGGACGACGCGGAGACGGTGTTCGCCCGCGGCCACCTCCGCGGCCACGACGGCGAGCGCCTGTTCGGCTTCGTCGACGCCTTCGAAGTCGCGGACGGGCGAATCGAGTCGCTGACGACGTATAGTAACAATTGAACGTCGTCGCTCACTCCCGGTCGCCTGCGCCGACCGCCACCGCCGCCGGCGCAGGATCCACCCCACGCTCACGGCGGAACGGGCCGCTCACCCCCGGTCGCCTGCGCCGACGGCGCTCTCCCCGACCTTCTCGTGCCCCTCGATGACCTCTTTGCCACCCATGTACGGCCGGAGCGCCTCGGGGACCGTGACGGTGCCGTCCTCGTTCTGGTAGTACTCGAGGATGGCGACCATCACGCGCCCGACGGCCGTCCCGGAGGCGTTGAGCGTGTGGAGGTACTCCGCGGACTCGTGGCGCTCGGGGCGGTAGCGCAGGCCGGCCCGGCGCGCCTGGAAGTCCTCGAAGTTCGAGGCGCTGGAGACTTCGAGCCACCGGCCGCCCCGTTCGGGGCCGTCGTCGGCGTCGGTGCCGGGCGCCCACACCTCGATGTCGTACGTCTTCGCGGACGCGAAGGTGAGGTCGCCGGTACAGAGCGAGAGGATGCGGTAGGGAAGCTCCAAACGGCGGAGCACCGCCTCGGCCTCGTCGACCAGCGATTCGAGGCGGTCGTAGCTGTCTTCGGGTTCGACGAAGTTGACGAGTTCGACCTTGTTGAACTGGTGGACGCGGACGATTCCGCGGGTCTCGGTGCCGTGTTCGCCCGCCTCGCGCCGGAAGTTCGGCGTGTACGCCTGGTGTTTGAGCGGCAGGTCCTCCCGGAGGAGGATGTCGTCGGCGTACATGTTGGTGACGGGGACCTCGGCGGTGGGACAGAGCCACAGGTCGTCGTTGTCGTACTCCTCGGTCTCCGCCCCGCCGATGCGGTAGGCGTCCTCGGCGAACTTCGGTAGCTGACCCGTGCCCTCCATCGACGTGGACGTGACGGGGATGGGCGGGAAGAGATCGACGTAGCCCTGTTCGCGGTGGACGTCCATCATGAACTGGATGAGCGCGTGTTCGAGGCGGGCGCCGTCACCCTTCAGGAAGTAGAAGCCAGCACCCGTCGTCTTGGCGCCGCGGGCCTCGTCGATCACGTCGAGGTCCTCGCCGAGGTCGTAGTGGGGCGTCACCTCGGCGGGCAGGTCGCGCAGGTCGTCGAAGCCGTGGCGGCGCTCCTCGACGTTGTCGCTCTCGTCCGCGCCGACGGGCACGTCGTCGTGGGGGACGTTCGGAATCTCCATCAGCCCCGCTTCGAGTTCGGCCTCCAGTTCGGCCGCACGGGACTCGATCTCGTCCAGACGCGCCTTGAGTTCCTGCGAGCGCTCGATGGCCTCGTCGGCCTCCTCGTCCTTTCCCTCGGCTTTGAGGCGGCCGATCCGGTCGCTCACTTCGTTGCGCTCGTGGCGCAGGTCGTCACCCTCGCTTTTGAGCGAGCGCCACTCGTCGTCGATCTCCAGGAGGCGGTCGAGGTCGACGTCGTCGGCCATCCCCCGGTCTTCGAGATTCCGCCGCACCACGTCCGGGTTCTCCCGGAGGTACTGCCTGCTGAGCATTTGTGCGCCCTTCTCGGGGGCGAGACAAAACCGTGTCGGGACAGGGACCGAACGTTTTTCACCACCGCCGTCGGCGTTGAACCATGGCTATCGGCGATCTTACTGCGGTCGACGGCACCGATCTCTACTACGTGGACGTGGGTGCGTACGACGTATCCGGCTACGGCGCAGTGTACATCCTCGACGCGGAGCGACCCGCAGTCGTCGACACCGGACTGGGAACCAACGTCGATATCGTTCTCGACGCCCTCGACGAGGTGGGCATCGACTCGCTGGCCGCGATCCTGACGACGCATATCCACCTCGACCACGCGGGCGGGGCGGGCTATCTGGCCGAGGAGTTCCTCGACGCGACGGTGTACACCCACGAGATCGGCGTTCGACATCTGGTCGACCCCTCGCGACTGGTGGCGGGGACGAAAGCCGCCGTCGACTCGCAGTGGCAGTACTACGTCGAGCCGAAACCGATCCCCGAAGCACGGATCGAGGCGCTCGAAGGCGGCGACGAAATCGACCTCGGCGACCACACCGTCGACGTGATCCACGCGCCGGGACACGCCCCCCACCAGGTCGTGTTCCACGACCGCACCGACGACGTGCTCTTCTCGGGCGACGCGGGCGGTATCCGCCCCGGGAAATCGGGGCAACTCTTCCCCACCTCGCCGCCCGTCAACTTTGACCTGGACGGGTGTCTCGCGGACGCCGAAACCATCGCCGACCGCGACCCCGAGTATCTCTGTTTCGGCCACTTCGGCCACGAACCGTTCACTCCCGACCTGATGGACGAGTACGAGGAGGTGCTCACGGGGTGGGTGGCACAGGTGCGCGAGAAGCGGGCAGAACTCGGCGACGACGAGGCGGTGATCGAACACTTCGCGGAGACGGCGGACACGATCGAACCGTGGGGCGAACGCAAGAGCCGCGACGAAAATCGGCTCAACGTCAAGGGCGTGCTCGGTTACCTCGACGAACGGGACTGAGCGTTCGTCTACTTATAAACGGATGAGCGGGGCGATGGTGGTATTTTTATTCCCAAAATCCAGGGCCGAAACGGCTGGTTTTATCGGTATCGCCCTTCTTCGTCGGGCACGTATGGAGGTGTTCTGATGGCCGCCGGCGGTGGAAATCTGATCACGCTCGTTGCCGCGCTGATCGGGGTCGGCGTCGTCGCACAGATCCTCTCGGATCGCTTCCGCATTCCGAGTGTCGTCTTCCTGCTCGCGTCGGGCGTCATCCTCGGTCCCGAAGTGCTGAGTGTCGTCGGTCCCGACACCTTCGGGAACGCGCTCTCGGCCATCGTCGGGCTCTCGGTCGCCATCATCGTCTTCGAGGGAGCGTTTCACCTGCGGGTCGACCGCCTGCGCGAGGCGCCGACCGCGACGTTCAAACTGGTGACCGTCGGGGCGGTCATCGCTCTCGTGGGCACCACGGTCGTCGTCCACTACGCTCTCGGCGTCGGCTGGCTCGTCTCGGCGCTGATCGGCGCCCTCCTCGTCGCCACCGGCCCGACCGTCATCGCGCCCATCCTCGAAGTGGTGCCGGTTCGGAATCGCGTCGGCACCGCCCTCGAAACGGAGGGGATCGTCAACGACGTGACGGCCGCGATTCTCGCGGTCGTCATCTTCGAGGCGATCATCGAGGACGTGCGCGCCCCGAGCGAACTGTTCGCGCTGTTCACCCAGCGGCTCGGGACCGGCATCGTCGTCGGCCTCGCCGTCGCTGGCATCGTCTTCTACGCGCTCAAATACGTCGACCTCTCGCCGGGCAACGCCCCGCAGAACGCCCGTCTGCTCGTCCTCGGCGGGGCGCTCGTCGCCTACGGCGCCGCCGATGCAGTCGCCACCGAGGCGGGTATCGCCGCCGTCGCCACCGCGGGCATCGTGCTGGGCAACGTGGACGTGCCCTACGAGGAGGAGATCACGGACTTCAAGGGCGACGTGACCCTCATCGTCCTCTCGTTCGTCTTCATCGCCCTCGCGGCGCTACTCCAGTTCGAGTACCTCCTCGGGCTGGGGCTCGGCGGCCTGATCGTCGCCGCCGTCGTCGCCCTCGTCATCCGTCCACTGCTCGTGTTCGTCAGCACGCGGGGCGATCGGTTCACCCGCCAGGAACGGCTGTTCATGAGCTTCGTCGGCCCGCGCGGGATCATCCCCGCCTCCGTCGCGACGCTCTTCGCCGTCGAGTTCCGTGCGGAGGGGATGCCGGCGGAGGCGAACGTCCTCGTGGGAACCGTCTTCCTCGTCATCTTCCTGACGGTCGCGTTCGAAGCCGGGCTGGCCAGACAGATCGCCGAATTCCTCGACGTGATACCCATGCGTATAATCATCATCGGCTCCGGGAACGTGGGACGGACCCTCGCCCGGCGCCTCGAAGACCGCGGAGAGAACGTCGTCCTGATCGAACAGGACGTGAACAACGTGGAGAGCGCGCGCAACGCGGGGCTAACCGTCCACCACGGCGACGGCACCGATACGGAGGTGCTACGATCGGCCGGGGCGGAGAACGCCAAAATCGTCGCGACGACCACCGGCGACGACGACGTGAACCTGCTGGTCGCCCAGTTGGCCGAGTCGAAGTTCTCGCCCGACACCATCCTCGCCCGCGTGAACAACCCCGACAACGTCGACGCGTTCGAGGACCTCGGCGTGCGGGCCATCTCCGCCGTCGACGCGACGGCGATGGCCTTCGACGACTACATCGAGCGGCCGTCGCTCGTCAACTGGATGAGCGAGATCGGACACGAGGGCGAGGTGCAGGAGATCGAAGTCACCTCCGAGGAACTCGTCGGCAAGAGCATCTCCGAGATTGGCCCCAAACTCCCGCCGCGGTGCCTGATCGCGCTGGTGTCTCGCAACGGCGAAACCATCGTCCCGGACGGAAGCTGTACGCTCGAACGCGGCGACCGTATCACCTTCATCGGCGACAACGAGTCGGTCATGGAGGCGCTGTCGTTCGCCCATCCCGAGGAGTGAGCGAGAACCGCGGGTGGTTCGAGGGCTCGGTTCGCTGTAGAGGGCGGTGGCGTCCCGGAATCCGACGGTCTTAAACGGTTGCCACGAGAATAGCGGAGGGATGAGTGACCCGGCTCTCGAAGTCGTCGAGTTCCTGCTGACGGCCCACGTCTACACGGACGACCGGAGCCTCGACGAGAACGATCTACCGCCACGCTACCGGCGCGTGTTCTGGGCGGACGAGGACGAGGGTGACGACGAGGATGACGATTCGGTCGGCGGCGGGATCGAACGCCCCCTCGTCGTGACTGAGCGAACCGCCCGACAGGCGACTGGCGTCGAGCACCCCTGGGAGGCGGTGTCCGACCTGCTCTTTACCGAGAAGGAGAACTTCTCCGGCCGCATCTCCCTCACTCAGCCCGATATGGCAATCGACTGGGTGGTCGAACGGGTCGACCGCGAGCGACTCGCAACCAACCCGACGCTCGCGTCGGTCGTCGCCGACCGCGACGACGTGGACGTGACGCTCGCCGAGGCGCGCGAACAGACCCGGCCGATCCACGCCGACCGCGTGTGGATCGACAGCCTACTGGACGCCTACTTCGACGAGGACGACGACGCCGAGATGCTCGATCTCGTACAGGTGCGTGCCCCCGAAGAGATCGAGATGACGCTCGACGACCTGGTCCTCACCAAGGACCAAGAGGGAGAGATCCAGAAGATCGTGAAGGCGATCGAACACCGCGAGTATCTCGCCGAGATCGGCCTGCGCGAGATCGGCAAACTGCTCTTTGTCGGTCCGCCGGGCACGGGCAAGACCACTGCGTCCCGCGCGCTCGCCCACGAACTCGGCCAGCCATTCGTCGAGGTGAAACTGTCGATGATCACCAGCCAGTACCTCGGCGAGACGGCCAAAAACGTCGAGAAGACGTTCGAAGTGGCCAAGCGACTCTCGCCGTGTATCCTCTTTATCGACGAGTTCGACTCCGTCGCCAAGACCCGCCGCTCGGACGAACACGCGGCGCTCAAGCGAGCGGTCAACACGCTCCTCAAGAGCATCGACGACATCAGCCTCATCCGGGACGAGGTGCTCCTGATCGGCGCGACGAACCATCCGGATCAACTGGACGCCGCCGCGTGGCGCCGCTTCGACGAAATCGTCAACTTCCCCAAACCGGACGTACAGATGCGGGCGGACATCCTCGAAGTGATCACCCGCCGCATGGATATCGCCGAGTTCGATCCCCAGTCCGTGGCCGAACGGACGGAGGGCCTCACCGGGAGCGACCTTCGAATGGTGCTCCGGGAAGCGGTGCTCGAAGCGCTCACCGAAGAGCGTACGGCGCTCACGCAAGAGGATATTCTCGACGCCGTCGAGGACTTCGAGGAGCGGGACAACCTCAAGAACATGGACATGATCGACGGCGACTCCGACGCGCTGGTGGCGGGCGACGGTGGGCACGCCGATCACGATCACGACCACTAGCCGACCGAGGTTTTTGTCGTTCGGCGCCCACTAGCCGCGCATGAGCGACGACAGTTCCGACCTGCTGACCGCAGTCGACGGCCTCCTGCACGAGGAGACGCAGGTCCACGACGGAGCGATCGATCTGACGGTGGGCGAGGTGGCCGTCGTCGACGAGGCCGGGCGCGTCGACTTCGGCGGCGGCGAGCTATAGTAACAATTGAAAGTCGTCGCACAGCCGATCGCAGGACAGCGTGCGATCGGCTGTGCAAACAGTTTCAATCGCTACTATAGAGCCGGCGCGAACGCGGCCCCACGAAACCCGCAAGCGCCGGCCGGACGACGACTACGAGTGGTGGCACCTCGACGGAGGACAGCATCTGATCGAGTACAACGAATCCCTAGCGACGGAGCGGCCGCTCCTCCTCCAGACCCGCGAGGCCGTGCCGGCACGCGGCGCCTCGCATCCGACGCGAGTCGTCACGTCGCTGCCCGCCATGCCGCTCTCGGTTCCCGAGGGTGGGCTCCACCTGAAGGAGAACGCGCGGGTGTCGACGCTCCGCGCCTACTCCGCACAGGAGGGGCGATAGGTTGGTTCGGGCGCGTCGGCGTCCGGGCGCACCAGCGCCGAGACGGCGACGAAGGGCAGAATTGGCAGGATGAACAGGAGACACAGCGCGCCGACGGCGTGGCCGATCCGCACCAACGACATACCGAGGGTTGCTCTCCGGTTCATAGGCGGTCGACACTGACGATGCGGGGCCGATAAATCCGTTTCGGAGGCGGCAGTTACTGGGTGTCGCCCCGTAGCTGTCCCACGGACTGCTCGATTTCGGCGACCTTCTCGGTCTGGCGTTCGGCTGCCCGGGCCACCTCGGCGACCTCCTCGGCGACCCGTTCGGAGCGGTCGCGGGCGTCGTCGACCATGGCCGCGATCTCCTCGGCACTCGCCGCCTGTTCGTCCGTCGCGGTCGACACCTCCTGAATCCCGGCGACGGCCTCCTCCACCGCCTCGACGATCTCGTCGAGTTTCTGCAGCCCCGCTTCCACCTCGTCGACGCCTTCGTCGATCTGCTCCTCGGTCGTTTCGAGGCTATCGACCGTCTGGTCCGTGCGCTGTTGGACGTCGACGATCATCGACTCGATCTCGCCGGCCTGGTCCTGGGCCTGCTGGGCCAGCGACTTGATCTCGTTGGCGACGACGGCGAACCCGTCGCTGTCGCGGTCGGCGCGGGCCGCCTCGATGTTGGCGTTCAGCGCCAGCAGGTTCGTCTGGTCCGCGATGTCGTTGATGACCTCGATCACTTCGTCGATTTCGTCGACGGTGCCGCTGAGTTCGTCGACGTCGCCCCGGACCCCCTGGCTTGACTCCCGGACGGACGACATGGCGTCGCGAGCGCCCCGACTGAGTTCGCGCCCGCCCTCGGCGTGGTCGCGGGCCTGCCGACTCGTGTCGGCGACGGAGTCGGCCGTCGAAGCGACCTCCTCGATGGTCGCGCTGAGGTTCGACACCTCGCCCGCGACCTCCTCGGTTCGCTCGGCCTGTTCGTCGGCGATGTCCTCCATCTTGGTGGCGCTGTCGGCGACCTCCTGGGTGATCTCCCGGAGTTCGCGTGTCTGTTCGTCCACGTCGGCGACGAGGCCGTCGAGCGTCGCCCCCATCTCGTTCAGCGACTCGACGACCGTCAGGAGCTCCTCGTCGACGTACTCGTCGGCGTCGAACTCGGCGCGGGCGCTGAGGTCGCCGCGCTGGATCGCGTGCATGGCGGTCGTGACCTCCTCGACGAGCGCCTCGACCCGTCGCCGACGACGCACGTCCTCGGTGCGATCCTTGACGAGTTCGACCACGCCGACGAGTTCGCCGGCCTCGTACAGCGGCGAGGCGCTGAACTCGATGTGGCGCGTCTCGCCGCGAGCGTCGGTGAACGTGCTCCGGTCGCGGTACTCCGGATGGTCGCCGTCGTCGATGCGGTCGACGTCGAACTGCCGGTGGGCGTCCTCGGGTGCCTCGAGCACCTTGTCCGCGAGCGTCTTCGCCCGTCGCCCGTCCTGGTACCACGCCTCGCCGACCGAGTCGGCCGCGCGAGCGTCGGCCTCGGTGCTCCCCGTCAGCGCTTCCATCCCGCCGTTCCAGAGGACGACTTCGTGATCGGCGTCGAGGATGAAGATAGGGGCGCCAATGCGGCCGATGATCCGGTCGAACGAAAGTGGGAACTCGGCCACCGGGTCCCCGGGTTGCTGGGATACAGTCATGATTCTCGAAGACTACCGCTGAGACTCGCTTTTATCCGTATATATTTATTGGGCAAATTATCTTGGCTGATACTGAACGGGCAGCGCTCGGGCCCGAGAAGTGCGCAGCGGTGGTTTTCAGCCCGATCGCTCGACGGTCACGAGAACGGCCGTTACGAGACGTCGAGAACGGCACGGAACCGGGCGTCGTTCTCGACCATTCGGTCGTAGGCCTCGCCGACCTCGTCGAGCGAGAACCGCTCGACGACGGGCGTGATGTCGCGGAGGTCGCTGAACTCGAGGGTGTCCTGTGAGTCGCGAGCGTGGCCGGAGCCCCATCCCGAGACGGCTCCACGCGTGCCGACGAGCTGCTGGGCGTCGACCGGTACCGGCTCGCCGGGGATGCCGACGACGACCACGTCGCCGTCGGTGCCGATGCCGCCCACGACCGATTCGATGGCGTCGGCCGACGGCGCCGTCGAGAGGACGACCCGCGCACCGCCCAGCTCCTGAAGCGCCTCGGCGGGGTCCGCCTCGCTCGCGTCGACGAAGTGGTCGGCGCCGAGGTCGAGCGCGAGGTCGCGTTTCTCCGGGCTCCGCGAGATGGCGACGGTCTCGAAGCCGGCGGCGTGGGCGTACTGGACACCGAGGTGCCCGAGACCGCCGACGCCGACGACCGCGACGACGTCGCCGGGACGGGCGTCGCTGTTCCGGAGGGCGTTGTACGTGGTGACGCCGGCACAGAGGAGGGGCGCGGCGTCGACGGCGTCGAGGGCGTCCGGGACGGCTGCCAGCGCCTCGGTGGGCACGGTCGCGTACTCGGCGTAGCCCCCGTCGAACGTGAGCCCCGTGATCTCGGCGTTCTCACACTGCAGGAAGTCGCCGCGGCGGCACGGTTCGCAGGTGAAACAGTGGCCGCCGTGCCACCCCGCACCGACACGGTCGCCCTCGCTCCACGCGGTCACGTCCGCGCCGACGGCGTCGACCCGACCGACTACTTCGTGTCCCGGCGTCCGGGGGTAGCTCACGCCGGGGAAGGTCCCCTCCTTGACGAAGACGTCGCTGTGGCAGACGCCACAGGCGTCGACCGCGACCCGGACCTCCGTTGGCTCGGGGTCGGGGATCGGTCGCTCGACGAGGTCGAAGTCGGCACCCGCTTCCGGAACCACGGCGGCACGCATCGTGTCAGTCATGCGTGTAAACGAAACGGACGACGCGGGAAAAGTCCGGGCTTTCGCGGGGGGAGCCACCACTTCTCACGACCGCACCGCGGGAACGAGCGAACAACTCTATTACCGTGGCCCTCCAGTGGTGGGTCGTGACGACACCAGCATGCCACCGGGGCTAACCGACGCAGTCCTCGATACGCTCACGACTCGGGTCGCGGTGATCGACGAGACGGGGCGTATCGTCGAGTCCAACACACAGTGGGACGCGTTCGCCGCCACCCACGACCACCCACTCGTGCCGGACGCCGACCGACCGTATCTCGACGCGCTGTTGCAGTCGTCGAACGAACAGGCCGTCACCGTCGCCGGGCGGCTACAGGGGCTGTTCGACGCCGAAAGCGACGCCGACGGCGAGTACCCCTACCACGCCGACACCGACGGCAGGGCGCTGATCGTTCGGTACGCCGCCCTCGACCACGGAGGCGAGCGCTACGCGGTCGTAGCACACGTCGGACGGGCTGACCGCAGCGAAACGGCGGCCGACCTCCGTCTCAAAGAGCGCGCGATGGACGAGGCGCCGGTCGGGATCTCCATCTCGGATCCCGATCTGGACGACAACCCGGTCATCTACGCCAACGCCGCCTTCGAGCGCATCACGGGCTATCCGGTCGACGAAGTCATCGGCCGCAACTGCCGGTTCCTGCAGGGGGAAGACACCGATCCCGAAGCGGTGGCGCAGTTGCGTCGCGCCGTCGACAACTGGGCGCCGGTGACCGTCGAACTCCGAAACTACCGCAAGAACGGCGAGGAGTTCTGGAACCAGGTGACGATCGCCCCCCTCTACGACGAGGACGGCGAACCGTCACACTTCGTCGGGTTCCAGCAGGACGTGACCGATCGCAAGCGGGCCGAGGAGTCCCTCGAAACCGAGCGGGATCGCCTCGCGCTCCTCAACCAGATCGTCCGCCACGACATCCGCAACGACATGGCCGTCGCGCTCGGCTGGGGTGGCGAACTCGCGAACCGCATCCCCTCGGAAGACGCCGAGGTCTTCGAACGCGTCATGACCGCCGCGACGCACACGAAGGAACTCACCGAGGCGGTGGGTGATCTCACCGAAATCCTCGGGACGACCGATCCGAAACTCGAACCCATCGCGCTCGCCGACGTGCTCGGGGGGGAGATCGACCGCGTGCGGTCGAACTTCGACTACCGATCCGAGGAGATCGAAATCGACGGCGACGACGATCTCCCCGAGGTGACCGTGCTGGCGACCTCCATCCTCTCTTCGGTGTTCGGCAACCTCCTCGACAACGCCGTCTTCCACAACGACAACCCGAACGTCGAAATCGTCGTGGACGTGATCGTCGACGCCGAGACGGTGGTCGTCCGGATCGCCGACAACGGGCCGGGCATCCCCGACGCGCGCAAGCGGGAGGTGTTCGGTCGCGGGGAGAAAGGGCTCGAAAGCCCCGGAAGCGGTCTCGGGCTCTACCTCGTGGACAACCTCGTCGAGACGTACGGCGGCCAGGTCTGGATCGAGGACAACGAGCCGAGCGGGACGGTCTTCTGTGTCGAACTGCAGCGGGCTTGATCGGCGACGAGACGCACGTTACTTGGGCCTCCCCCGTCTAGGCGGGGCAGATGCCGGACGACTACGGCGGCTTCGAGGACGTACGGGAGACGCTGGACGGGCATCCGATGGTGAGCTTGCTCGCCTACGCCCGGCCCTACTGGCCGCGAGTGACGCTTGGCGTCGCGGCCGCGTTCTGTACGCGTTTCGCCCGCCTCGTCCCGCCGATCCTCGTCGCGACGGCCATCGACCGGATCATCCTCGGCCCGGCCGACGCCGGTCTGCTGGCGCGGGTCGGCCTCCTCCCCGCGGACCCCATCGTCGGCACGGTAGCCCGGACCGCACTGCTCGAACGCCTCGTCGCCATCGCGGCGCTGGCGTACGTGATCCGTTCCCTGACCCGCTTTGGCTCCCGGTACCTCCTCCAGTCGGCCGCCCAGAAGATCCAGCGCGACCTCCGCAACGACACGTACGACCACCTCCAACACCTCTCGATGGACTTCTTCGTCGATCACCAGACCGGCGGGATGATGTCCATCCTCAACAGCGACATCAACAGGCTAGAACAGTTCCTCAACACCGAGTTCAGACAGCTCATACGAGTGGTCGCCACCGTCGGCGGCATCGCGGTCGTCCTCTGGACGTACTCGCCGAAACTCGCCGTCATCGCCCTCGCACCCGTCCCCCTCATCGGCGTCGCCAGCGGGCGCTTCCTGACGTGGATCGAACCGCGGTACAAGTCGATCCGGGAGTCCGTCGCCCGCCTCAACACCCGGCTGGAGAACAACCTCGGCGGCGCGGCCGTGATCAAGACGTTCAACCGCTACGCCGTCGAGCGCGACCGTGTCGCCGAGCGGAGTCAGGACTACCACGACGAGAAGGTGGCGGCCCTGCGCATCCGGCGGGCCTTCTTCGCGGCGCTCCGCCTCCTCACCGGCGTCGTGTTCGTCCTCGTCCTCTACGTCGGCGGCATGGACAACATCACCGGCGTCGAAGGGGCGCTGACGGCGGGGAGTTTCGCGCTCTTCTTCCTCTATCTCCGTCGACTCTACTCGCCGATGCGCCGGGTCGGGAAGTCCGCGAACAAGTACCAACTCGCGAAATCGAGCGCCGAGCGGGTGTTCGGCCTGCTGGGCCGGGAGCCGACGATCACGTCGCCGGCCGATCCGTATCGGCCCGACGCCGTCGACGGCGACGTGAGCTTCGACGACGTGACGTTCAGCTACGGCGACCGGGAGCCGGTGGTGCGGAACGTCTCGCTCGACGTGCCCGCGGGCACGACCGTCGGCCTCGCCGGCGCGACCGGCGCGGGCAAGTCGACGCTCCTGAAACTCGTGCCGCGCTTCCACGACGTGAATTCGGGAGCGGTCCGCGTCGACGGCGTCGACGTGCGCGAGTACGACCTCGACGCACTCCGCGAGGAGATCGCCATCGTCGAGCAGAACCCGTACCTCTTCTCGGGCACCGTCGCGGAGAACATCGCCTACGGGGACCGGGCGGCGCTGTCGGCCGAACGCCGCGACGACGGCGACGCGCGTGACCGCGTCGTCGAGGCCGCGAAGGCTGCCGAAGCGCACGGGTTCGTCACCGACCTCCCCGAGGGCTACGACACGTTCGTCGGCGAACGCGGCGTCAAACTCTCCGGTGGTCAGCGCCAGCGTCTCGCCATCGCCCGCGCCCTCCTCAACGATCCCGCGATCATCGTCTTCGACGAGGCGACCAGCGACGTGGACACGGAGACGGAGGAACTGATCCAGGAGAGCCTCGACCGTCTCATCGAGGACCGCACCGCGTTCGTCATCGCACACCGCCTCTCGACGATCCGGGACGCCGACCGAATCGTCGTCCTCGAGGACGGCGAAATCGTCGAGTCGGGGAGCCACGCCGACCTACTGGCGGACGACGGCGACTACGCCGCCCTCTGGAACGCGCAAGCCGACGCCCAGCGGGTGGCCGACGACTGAGACCGTACCTGTGTACCGTGATTCGCCGAGCCGTCTTGGCGAACCACCGGTACTGACTTACAGTAAACCGTATGAGACGGCTCGGTGCCAGTGAGTCGCCGACACGGACGGCGACGCCGGTGAGCAGTTACATCGGGGACGACGAACAGTCTTATTTCGATCACCGACGGAGGAGACACCATGAGTCGAGCAGTCCCAGACGGCTGGCTGAAAACCGGACGCCGCGAGTACGAAAACCGGACCGTCGAGGTCGAGGTGAAGTTCCAGCCCACGCCGGAACAGGACGGGAATTTCGAGGTGTGGGTCGTCGACGAGGAACGCGAGGAGTCGACGCGTGTCGAGAACGTCCAGCCGACCGAGACGGACGTGCGGGAACTGGCGAAAGACGTGATGGAAGCGTTCACCGCGGCGTTCGAGGCGGCCGTCGACGGCGGGGCCGACGAGGACGACGCCGTCGCCGCGGCCGTCGAGGACGCCGCGGCCGAGAACGCCGCATAGGTCGCCGTCCCTTTTTCGGCTGACAGTGTCAGGTCCGCGCCAGTAACACACACGCCTGCCGGACACCACCCAGGGGCCAGAAAGGCCGACAGCGGCGAAAACGGCAGACACGGGGGCCGGCGAGTCGCCGCCACCCACACCGGGCAGACCGCGACAGCGCGGCCGAGGAGGGCGACACCGAGTGGCGCGGCGACGAGGCCGACCCGGCGTCGGGGGTGATTAACTGCCGGGCGGTCCAATCGCGACCATGGCCGACGATCAGCCCCGCCCGTTCCGATTCGACGCCGACATCGATCCCGGCGAGAAACGCCAGTTCCGGTACGAGGTGAGCGAAACCTACCTCGGCGATCCGGTGGAGATGCCGGTGACGATCATCAACGGCGACGCCGACGGCCCGCGGGTCTGCATGACGGCGGCACTCCACGGCGACGAACTCAACGGCGTCAAGGTGTTACAGGAAGTCGCGAACCGCTACCGACCGACCGACATCCACGGCACGCTCGTCTGCCTTCACGTCGTGAACGTCCCCGGCTATCAGGCCCAACAGCGCTACCTCCCCATCTACGATCAGGATCTCAACCGCTCGTTCCCGGGGAAGGAGCGGTCGAACACGGCCGAACGGATGGCGCACGCGGTGTACACCCAGTTCGTGAGCCAGTGTGATCTCGGCCTCGACTTCCACACCTCGACCCGGAACCGAACGACGATGTACCACGCTCGTGCCGACATCGGCAACCCCGAAACCGAACGCCTCGCGGAGGCGTTCGGGACGAACGTGATCCTCTCGGGCGAGGGCGATTCGGGCTCGCTCCGCGCCGTTGCCTCGCGCAACGGTATCCCGACCATCACCGTCGAGATGGGGAAGGCCCACCGGTTCCAACCCGGACTGATCGAGAAGGCACTCACCGGGGTCGAGAGCGTCCTCGCCGAGTACGGCGTCTACCCCGAGGGGACGGTGACCGAACCTACCTGGCGGAAAGTGATGGGACCGGGCGAGGAGAAACGCTGGCTCCGGGCCGACACCGGCGGATTAGTCGAGATGCAGTGGGGCCCGAATCCGCTCGTCCACGAGGACGAGGCGATCTGTACGATCACCGATCACTTCAGCCAGGACGAACACGTCGTCGAGGCACCCTTCACCGGCCTCATCGTCGGCGTCCTCGAAAACCCCGTCGCCCTGCCGGGGCATCCGATCTGTCACCTCGTTCGCATCAGCGACGAGACGCGCGAAGAGATCGAACGCGAAATCTCTCGCGGAGAGTTCGACGGATATCGGTCGTACGGACAGCGATGGATGGCGGACGAAGAAGACGCGGAGTAGGCTCGGAGAACGGGTTTGAACCACGGTCGCTTCGCTCCTCGATTGAAACTCTCATCTCCGAGAACGTCTGCAAGCCGGATTTGAACCATGGTCGCTTCGCTCCCTGGCTCAAATCGCGGCCGTCCGGCTCTTCGTCCTCGCTTTGCTCGGACAGAAGAGCCAAGGGCCGGATTTGAACCGGCGATGGGCGGCTCTGCAGGCCGCTGCGTTAGGCCGAACTCTGCCACCTTGGCGCGTTCGATAGTATCGGTGTCCGGCGCTTAAGCCTAGCGGTCGGCGGCGAGACGGCACGTCGAGGATACGAGCGGCGCGGATAGCCACCGCTCGCGAGTATGAATGAAGTATGAATGGTGAGGCGGCGAATCGGATCTCCCAGAGGCTCGCGCACTCCAGTACTGACCGATACGCAGGCAGGCTTAACGTCCGTGTTCGGGATGGGTACGGGTGTGTCCCTGCCGCTCTGGCCGCCTTCATGCCGACCGACGGAATCGAACCGTCGTCACACCAGGGTCGGTGGATACCGTATGTACGTGCGATCCAGTTAACGCCTGGACCCGAATAGTCGAATCGGGTCACAGTGCGAATCAAGATGAATGTGGCTTGGACTGTTAGTGCTCGCGGGCTGAACGTCTCGTTGCCTCGACGCGTACACCCCGAGTCTATCGAACTCGTCTTCTACGAGTGTCCTCAGTGGTACTTCTTTTCCAGGTGGGTTTCGAGCTTAGATGCGTTCAGCTCTTACCCCGCGGTGCGTGGCTGCCCGGCAACTGCCTTTTCAGACAACCGGTACACCAGTGGCACCCACACGGAGTTCCTCTCGTACTATACGTGTGTTCCCGTCAAGTACCGTAACACCCCCAATAGATAGCAGCCGACCTGTCTCACGACGGTCTAAACCCAGCTCACGACCTCCTTTAATAGGCGAACAACCTCACCCTTGCCCGCTTCTGCACGGGCAGGATGGAGGGAACCGACATCGAGGTAGCAAGCCACTCGGTCGATATGTGCTCTTGCGAGTGACGACTCTGTTATCCCTAAGGTAGCTTTTCTGTCATCCACGGGTCCCATTAATGAACCTCGTGGGTTCGCTAGACCACGCTTTCGCGTCAGCGATCCTCGTTGGGAAGATCACTGTCAGGCCTCCTTGTGCTCTTGCGCTCTCTTCCGGGTTCCCGACCCGGATGAGGAGACCATCGGGCGCGCTCGATATCTTTTCGAGCGCGTACCGCCCCAGTCAAACTGCCCGGCTACCGGTGTCCTCCGCCAGGAGTGAGAGTCGCAGTCACTACCGGGTAGTATTTCAATGATGCCTCGGTGGCCCGCTAGCGCGGGTACCTGTGTAACGGCTCCTACCTATGCTGCACAGTAGCGACCACGTCTCAGCGACAGCCTGCAGTAAAGCTCTATAGGGTCTTCGCTTCCCCTTGGGGGTCTCCAGACTCCGCACTGGAACGTACAGTTCACCGGGCCCAGCGTTGGGACAGTGGCGCTCTCGTTGATCCATTCATGCGAGTCGCTACTGAAGCGACAAGGTACTACGCTACCTTAAGAGGGTCATAGTTACCCCCGCCGTTGACGGGTCCTTCGTCCTCTTGTACGAGGTGTTCAGATACCCGCACTGGGCAGGATTCAGTGACCGTACGAGTCCTTGCGGATTTGCGGTCACCTATGTTGTTACTAGACAGTCGGAGCGCCCGAGTCACTGCGACCTGCTCCTCTCCGGAGCAGGCATCCCTTATTGCGAACGTACGGGACTAACTTGCCGAATTCCCTAACGCCGGTTGCTCCCGACGGGCCTTGCCTTTCGCCGGCAGAGCACCTGTGTCGGATCTCGGTACGATCACTACTCTCGTCTTTTCACGGGCTCTAGGTACGACCGACTTGCGCTGTCTCAGGGTTCGGCCGCTTCCTGCCATTACGGCTTCCACGGCGGTACCTGATTCGACCGGGCGAAGGCCCGGTTCGGTTGTCCCCAAAGCGTCGACTTTCAGTGAGTAGTGGTGCTGGAATATTAACCAGCTTCCCTGTTGTCTCGGTCGAATTACGGCGAGACTTAGGATCGACTAACCCTCGGCTGATTGACAGTGCCGAGGAACCCTTGCTCGTAAGGCCGTCGGGGGTCACACCCGACTCTCGCTGCTACTATGACCAGGATTATCGTCACCGCTCGGTCCACACGAAATCTCTCCCGTGCTTCCGTCCGAGCGGAGTGCCAGCCTACGCGATTGTCCTTTCACGGACACGGGTAGGTCTCGGTGGTAGACTTGAGCCCCGATCATTTTGGGCGCCCCGAACCTCGGCCGGTAAGCTGTTACGCTTTTCTTAGAGGGTAGCTGCTTCTAAGCTCACCTCCCGGCTGT
>Ga0207718_100656_pt1 | contig 26557 bp, 27 predicted proteins | sample A23M2SouthBayCA_FD_187749 | JGI IMG/M metagenome (GOLD analysis project Ga0207718, IMG submission 187749) | Aerobic enrichment media microbial communities from Eden Landing Ponds, California, USA - A23 M2 (SPAdes) | ecosystem: Environmental > Aquatic > Marine > Unclassified | place: Emeryville... | reverse complement strand
GGCCCCGCCGTTCTGATGGCTGCACAAGAGCTTCGCTCTTGTGAACGCTCGGTCGCCGGATGCTAGATCGGGGCCAAACCGAACTGACGTACAGCGTTCCTCCGAGAGTCACTCATTTCGAGAGAGAAAAGGATAGGTGAGTTGGACGTGAATTGCCGGCGATGACCGACTCGTTCTGGTATCCGTCGGTCGAAGACGTCCTCGACATCCACGAGGACATAATCTCGGAGTACCCAGATACCAGCCCAGGCGTCCAGAGTCGTGGAGATATCGAATTCGCACTGGCGTACGTCAGCGAAGGGAACTTCGGATCTGTTCCGAAGACGGTCCACGAGACGGTTTTTCACCTGATTCGGCTTCTCGTCGCGAATCATCCGTTCGTGGACGGAAACAAACGCACCGCACTCAACGTGACGGTGGTATTCTATCTCCTCAACGGCTATCAGTTCGAGTACGATGACGAGATCAGGGGGATACTGAAGCAGTTCGGAACGGACGAGACGACTGTCGATGAGGACGACGTGCTCGAATATCTTCAAACGCACACGACCCAAGTCGATTTGAACGAAGTGGTCGAACGATGGCGAGGCGACCTCGTCGAGTATGGACTTGACCGGCTGTCCGATGAATCATCGAACCCGAACGATTAACCTGACTCGTGGTCAAGACGTAGATATGGCGACGGAAGAGAAGACAGGTGAACGAACGCCGCTCGACGACGTGATGGAAGACATTCGTCGAGAACTCGTGTTGCGGGTCGCCAGGACTGATCGGGACGAACACCGCGATATTTACGACGCTCTCGAAAACGAATAGCGTTCTCACATCTGTCTGTTTTCGATTCACAGGAACGCGAGTTTCACTACCACCGACCCTACTAGTAGAAACTCGCCCGGTAGTGTTCCGAGTGTGTGATGTTCGGGAAGCCGGGCGAGCGGATCGTCGCTCAGCCCACCGATGTCCTGTTGGTCGCGGTCCCGCTTTCGATCTACTTCGTCGTGATGGTCGTCGTCAGCTTCGCGATGGGCCACCGCATCGGCGCGGACTACTCGACGACCACGGCGATCGGGTTCAGCGCGGCGTCGAACAACTTCGAGTTGGCGGTCGCGGTCGCCGTGGCGGTCTTCGGCGTCGGGTCGGGCGTCGCGTTCACGACCGTCATCGGGCCGCTGATCGAGGTGCCCGTGTTGCTCTCGCTGGTCTCCGTCGCGCTGTGGCTCCAGCGCACGATCGACTGGCGCGGGCACACGACCGGCCAACTCGATCGCACGAAACCGGCGGATGCCGCGGATACCGGTGTGGGTCCCGTCACGGAGGACGACTGATCCATGGGGGATACCACGGATTCGACTTCTTCGATCGAATGCGGGAGATCACGCTGACCGAACTTCGCTCGTGTGACTACGTCGGGACCATGGGGTGTTCGACGCTCGATTTCGGCGACGTCGGTGTGGTCGTCGATATTCGGGACGTGAATCCGCCGCACTCACCGCTGGCACAGCTATAATACGCTGCCGGCTGAACTGTCCTGCAAGCTATGAATCCATTCGGGGCGATCCGCGAGTTCGAAGCTGGCGGAACGACCTACAAAATCGCCGACCTCACAGTCCTCGAAGAGCAGGGTCTCTGTGACCTCGATGAGCTGCCGGTCAGTATTCGCATTCTCCTCGAATCCGTCCTCCGCAATGTCGACGGAGAGGCCGTTACCGAGGACGACGTTCGAGACCTCGCGAAGTGGCAACCGGACGTGCCCGACGCCGACATCCCGTTTCAGCCCTCCCGGGTCGTCCTCCAGGACCTCACCGGCGTCCCCGCCGTCGTGGACCTCGCCGCACTCCGGTCGGCCGTCGAACGCAAGGACCGTGACCCAACCCTCGTCGAACCCGAGGTCCCCATCGATCTCGTGATCGACCACAGCGTCCAGGTCGACTACTTCGGTAGCGAGGATGCCTACGAGAAAAACGTCGAACTCGAATACGAGCGCAACAGCGAACGCTACCGTGCACTGAAGTGGGCCCAGAACGCCTTTGCGGACTTCAGCGTCGTGCCGCCGGGGACGGGTATCGTCCACCAGGTGAACCTCGAATATCTCGGGCAGGTCGTCCACGAGCGCGAGCAGGACGGCGAGGACTGGCTGTTTCCCGACACGCTCGTCGGGACCGACAGCCACACGCCGATGATCGGCGGTATCGGCGTCGTCGGCTGGGGCGTCGGCGGCATCGAGGCCGAAGCGGCCATGCTCGGCCAGCCCATCACGATGACCCTCCCCGAGGTCGTCGGTGTCAAACTCACCGGTGAACTGCCCGAAGGGGCGACGGCGACGGACCTCGTACTCCACGTCACCGAACGCCTTCGAGAGGTCGGCGTCGTCGACCGGTTCGTCGAGTTCTACGGCCCCGGCGTCTCCGAGTTGACCGTCGCCGACCGGGCGACCATCTCAAACATGGCCCCCGAACAGGGCTCGACCATCAGCATGTTCCCGGTCGACGAGGCCACCCTCGAGTACCTCGAACTCACCGGTCGCGATCCCGATCACATCGACGTCGTCCGGCAGTACCTGGACGAACAGGGGCTGTTTGGCGAGCAGAACCCCGACTACACCGAGACCGTCGAACTCGACCTCGGCGACATCGAGCCCAGCCTCGCGGGGCCGAGCGAACCGAACCAGCGGATTGCGTTGGGCGACATGAAAACGCAGTTCCGCGAGCTACTCACCGGCGAGGTCGCCGACAACGTCGACGAGACCTACGAGATCGAGATGCCGAACGGGCGGACGACCGAGTTCGGCCACGGCTCGATCGCGGTGAGCGCCATCACCAGCTGTACGAACACCTCAAACCCTTCCGTGATGATCGCTGCCGGGCTCCTCGCCCGGAACGCCGTCGAGGCCGGCATCGATGTCCCGCCGCACGTCAAGACGAGCCTGGCCCCCGGGAGCCGGGTCGTCACCGAGTACCTCGAGGAGTCGGCGCTACTCGACGATCTCGAGGCGCTCGGCTACCACGTCGTCGGCTACGGCTGTACGACCTGCATTGGGAACGCCGGACCGCTTCCTGACCCCGTCGAGGAGGCCATCGACGAACACGACCTCTGGGCGACAAGCGTGCTCTCCGGGAACCGCAACTTCGAGGCGCGCATCCACCCGAAGATCCGCGCTAACTACCTCGCCAGCCCGCCGCTGGTCGTCGCGTTCGGTCTCGCGGGCCGCGTCGACATCGACCTGGAGGAGGACCCCCTCGGGTACGACCCTAACGGCGAGCCGGTCTACCTCGCGGACATCTGGCCCGACCAGCAGGAGATCCACGATGTCATGACGGACAGCGTCCACAAGGAGATGTTCCAGGAGAAGTACGACGCCGTCCACGAGGGCGACGAGAACTGGAACGCCCTCGACGCGCCGACTGGCGACGTCTACGAGTGGGACGAGGACTCGACGTACATCCGCGAGCCGCCCTTTTTCAAGGACTTCCCCATAGAGCAGCCCGGCGTGGAGAACGTCGAGGACGCGCGCTGTCTCATGACGCTCGGTGACACCGTCACAACCGACCACATCAGTCCGGCTGGACCGTTCAGCACCGACGTGCCCGCCGGCGAGTGGCTCCAGGCACAGGGCGTCGAACCCCACGAGTTCAACACCTACGGTGCCCGCCGGGGCAACCACGAGGTGATGATGCGAGGGACGTTCGCCAACGTCCGCATCGAAAACCAGATGCTCGACGATGTCGAGGGCGGCTACACGATTTATCAGCCGACAGGGGAGCAAAGCGAGGCGCATAGCGCCTCGGATGAGACGAGCGGCGACGATCAGGAGCCGCGAGTCACGACTGTCTTCGAGGCCAGCCAGCGCTACCGCGAGGAGGGGACACCCCTCGTCGTACTGGCCGGCGAGGAGTTCGGGACCGGGTCGAGTCGTGACTGGGCGGCGAAAGGGACTGACCTCCTCGGGATCCGTGCGACCATCGCCGCAAGCTACGAGCGCATCTACCGGGACAACCTCGTCGGGATGGGCGTGCTACCGTTGCAGTTCGAAGAGGGCGACTCCTGGGAGTCCCTCGGATTGGACGGGTCGGAAGTCTACACTATCTTTGGGCTGGACGACGGCCTGGAGCCGATGGCCGAACTGACAGTGAGTGCGGAGCGATCGGACGGCTCGACAGTCGAGTTCCCGGTGACGGCCCAGGTCGGGACACCCGCCGGGGTCCGATACGTCGAACACGGTGGCATTCTGCACTACGTCCTTCGGCAGCTATTGACCGACTCGTAGCGTTTCGAGACAGTCACCGCCGACTGAAACGGTCTCGGGCTGTGGGTTCCGCCCCGGGCTCAGACGACCGTCAGAATGACGCCGTATCGTACACGCTTCATAACGTTTCAATCCGTATTGAAACCACCAGGTATATGTGGGCCAGCGTTTTAGATATATTTGAAATGGTGGTGAGTCAGTGACTCCAGTCGAACTCCTCGTCCAGATTCTCCGGGCGGGGATCGACGAGACGCTGTCGTACCTGACGTTGCACGTCGTCACGTGCCTGGTGCCCGCCTTCTTCATCGCCGGCGGGATCTCGGCGGTCCTGTCGGATCACTTCGTGACGAAGTACCTGAGCGCAGACGCCCCGAAGCTCCAGGCCTACTCGATCGCGTCGGTCTCGGGTATCGCGCTGGCGGTGTGTAGCTGCACGATCCTCCCGATGTTCGCCGGCCTCTACAAGAAGGGTGCGGGGATCGGCCCCGCGACGGCCTTTCTGTTCTCCGGGCCGGCGATCAACGTCCTCGCCGTGGTGTTCACCGCGAGCGCGCTCAGTCTCCCACTGGGCGGGGCACGCGCCTTCTTCGCGGTCACGATGGCCGGCGCGATCGGCCTGACGATGGCGTTCGTCTTCGGGAGTGGCGAAGAGGGCGGGAGTGCCGAGGGACAGACCGTCGTCACCGACGGCGGGACCGTCCGACAGCGTCCGCTCTGGGTGACGGGCGGCTTCTTCGGTACGCAGGTCGCCATCCTGCTGATCGCCGCCACCGGCCTGCTCACCTGGGCGGTCAAAGCGCCGCTACTTGCGCCGCTGTTCGCCGTGCTCGGCTACCTGCTGTGGGCCGAGTTCGATCGAGAGACGATCGAGGCGTGGCTTCAGGAGACGTGGTTCTTCACGCGGACGATCTTCCCGTTGTTGATCGCCGGGACGTTCGTCATCGGCATCATCGGCGCGATCGCGGCGATCGCCCAGGGCATGGACCCCCTGACGACGATCACGCGAGGCGGCGAGACGTTCGTCGCCCACCAGGTCGCGCCCGGCCTGCTGACCCAGGGGATCTTCGGCCAGACGACCGTCCTCTCGGCCGGCCTCGGGTCGATCATCGGGGCGATCCTGTACATGCCGACGCTGCTCGAAGTGCCGATCGTCGGCTCGCTGTTCGGGTACACCAACGGCCTGATGGCCGAGGGGCCCGCGCTCGCGTTGCTACTCGCCGGTCCGTCGCTGTCGCTGCCGAACATGCTCGTGATCTGGAAGACCATGGGCGCGAAGCGAACGGCGCTGTACGTCAGTCTCGTCGCGGTGGCGGCCACCATGGCGGGCCTGATCTGGGGCCTGCTACTCGTCTGAGGAAGCGTTACCAAATCACAACACAAACCGATCCACACTACCCATGAAAATCGAAGTCATCGGCCCTGGTTGCCCCAGGTGCCAACAGACCGCACAGAACGTCAAGGACGCACTCGCGGAACTCGACGGTATCGACGCGACCGTCGAGAAAGTCGAGGAACAGATGGAGATCATCGACCGCGGCGTGATGCACACGCCCGCCGTCGCCGTCGACGGTGAGATCCAGACCGAAGGTGTGATTCCGGAAGTCGATCGACTGATCGAGGTTTTCCAGTCGGTGTAGGACGCCGCGAGCGAACGGGACCACCGTCTTTCACTGCACTCGGAGAGACTGTCCTCGGGTGATCTCTCGGATCTGTCTCTCTGCCGATTTCACGTTCACCGAACCGAGTAGAACCGCGCCCGGTACTGTTCCGGACCTCTGACCTTCGAATCCTGTTGGGGAACACCGACGCAGATCCCGCTCGGTCGCCATTCAGAGGAACTCCGAGTTCTGTGGGCCGTTCGTGATGTGTACCTCGAACGGTTGTGTACTGACGTCGTCCTGTTCGACGAGATGCCAGTAGGTCGCAGCTATTTCGTCGGGATCGAGGAACGTCTCGTCGTCACGATCGGAGTCCCGCTCGTGGACGCCCGGGGGGTCGATCTGGCCGTCGATAACGACGTGAGCGACGTGAATCCCCTTGGGACCGAACTCCTGGGCGATGTCCATCGCCATGCCCCTGGCCGCGAATTTCGCGGCCGTGAAGCCGATCGCGCCACCGAGACTCCGCACTGCGGAGGTCGCGCCAGTGAAGATAACCGTCCCGCCACCCGTCTCACGCATGTCCGCGACGGCCTCCTGCGAACAGACGAACGCGCCGCGGCCGTTGACCGCCCAGGCCCGTTCGAACTCTTCGACGCTCAGATCCATGAGTCCCTTCCAGGCGGCGGCACTCGCGTGGTTGACGAGTACGTCCACCGGACCGAAGGCCTCACGGACCGCGTCGAACCCGTCTCGGATCTGCTCGACGTCAGTAAGGTCAGTCTGGACAGCAAACCCCTCGCCCGGATCCGGAAGGTCTGTGGCGAGCGATTCGATGTACTCCGCCGACCGGGCGAACAGTGCAACCTGACATCCTTCGCGGGCAAACCTGCGAGCGAGCGATTCGCCGAGTCCCGGACCGACACCAGCGATGACGGCTGTCCGTGTCATACTCTGGGATACGAACCGGACTCCCAAAACCGTACTGCGGAGCAAGCCCCTGTCTCTGTATCGAGTCCAGCCGCGGATGTTTCACTTTCAGTCCATGACTCACATATTTGTACCACGTCAACAAACGTCATAAGTTAGGGATGGCAACTGAGACGTGTGCCGTCTGCGGTGAGCAGTTCCCGTTCGATCGGACGGTTCACCTCCTCGTCCATACGAACACCGAGGAGGGCGCTCTCGATTACTACGTCTGTCGGCAGTGCTACGAGCGGGAGTTCGCGTCACTGTTGGAGTGATCGGCGCCAACCCCCGTGGTATCGTCACTCTCGGAAGGGTTATGCCCGCCAAAAGTGTACGTTTGTTTGCAATGGCAAACGGAACGGTGGATTTCTTCCACGACACTGGCGGTTACGGTTTCATCGAGACTGAGGACGCAGACGATGACGTTTTCTTCCACATGGAAGACGTTGGCGGTGCGGACCTCGAAGAGGGACAGGACATCGAATTCGACATCGAGCAGGCCCCCAAAGGCCCGCGCGCGACGAACGTCGTTCGCGCATAGACTAGCCAGTCGCTGCCCACGGCAGCGCTGTCAACGTGATTCCGATTCTTTCGCACATTCACCCGGGAGTCCCCGCTCCGTCGAGCGGGCCTCCGCTACCGCGACGTGACCGGACCCTGACGATGGTCGCCGGAAGCGACTCCACCTGACGGAAGCCGGTCGGGAGTTCCGTGGGGCGTCACTGCTGTCGAACGCCACGTCAAGTCACGACTCACGGGGGGTCTTTCCGCGTCGGCGACCGCACTCGGCGTGCGTGCTGTTTTCGGTGTCGTCGCGAGTACCGCGGCCGTTCTCCTCGTGGGACGACGGTCGGAAAACTGGGCGACGCGTTGCTCGACTCGCGGCCGTGACGCTTCCGGCCGAAGCTCGCTATGCCACCACCGGGAGCGCGTGGATTTTTACCGTCTCCTCTCCCACTGCGACACATGGGCGAGTTCGATCTGGATCTGGGAGCCGTCGAATCACAGCTGCCGGAGGAGGACGGCGAGTCGCCGGACGGCCGTGTGGTGCTGGACGTTCTCGATGGGACCACTCCCGACGAGGAGTGGATCGACCTCGTCGATGACGGCGCGATCCTGGTATTGAACGTCGACGGTGACGTCAACGAACGGGCTGCCGGGTTCGCCCGGGACGTTCGTGACGCGGGCGGCAGCCTGATGCACTTTCGCGGATTCCTCGTCGTGTCGCCACCCGGCGTCGATATCGACACGGATCGGTTGGAGTGAGCGGGCGACACCGATCGGGGTTCCCGAACCCCGCGTGGCACGTTTGTCCGCAGGCTGACGGTTTATACCCACAGGGCTCGTACCGACGGATATGCCATTGAAGGCCACGGGCCACGCGACCTTCGATCCGGACGACCGCTGGGACGGCGGCACGACCTGGATCGCCCATCCCGAGGAATCGATGCAACGTGCGAGCCACGCCCTGGTCGTTGCGGGCGACGTCTGGCTGGTCGATCCTGTCGACGCCGAGGGGCTCGACGACCATCTCGCAGATGTCGGCGACGTCGCTGGCGTCGTCGTCCTCCTCGACCGCCACAAACGGGACGCCGACACGATCGCGCTCCGACACGACGTTCCGGTGTCCATCCCAGAGTGGATGGACGGCGTCGCCGAAGAGATGACTGCGCCGGTCGAGCGCTTCGGGACGACGCTCGCGGACACCTACACCGTTTATCCGCTCACGAACTCGCGGTTCTGGCAGGAAGCCGCCCTGTACGACGAAGACGAAGGGACGCTCGTGATCCCCGAAGCAGTCGGGACGGCTTCGTATTTCCGAACTGGGGGCGAACGTATCGGCGTCCATCCGATGCTCCGTCTCAGGCCGCCCCGACGGCTCTGGGAATTCAGTCCCGAACGCGTTCTCGTCGGCCACGGCGAACCCGTCGTCACAGATGCGAGTGACGCCCTCGCCGACGCGTTAGACGGGGCGCGACGTCGGACGCCAGCGCTCTATTTCGACGCAGCGAAGGACTTCGTGTTCGGATGACGATGTCAGCGGATCCGGAGCCGATATACGCGACCGAGGGGCTGGTCGACGTCCTCTTAGAACAGGCGGCGGAACGTGCGCCGGATTCAGTCACGATCTCGCTGTCAGTGACGCCCGCCGGCGACTTCTCGGGCCTTGATCTCCCGGCAGAGACGCCCGTGTTCACCCACCTCTATCTCCCGGATGCCGGCAGTTCGGTGAACTTCGTCTTTGGCGTCGATCTCGGGACGCCCGCGGGCCAGACCCAGGGGCGGTTCGTCTCGCATCCGGACGGACGGCTCGAACCCGCCCAGTCGGACGACTTTCACGCGGTCGTCTTCGTGGCAGTGCCGCCATGGGATCGGGACTCCATCGCCGTGTTTGACCGCGATAGCACCCCACGGGATCTCCACCTCCTCGACGTCGAACCGCCGGAAGAGCGCCTGGAGTGACTACTCGAGATAGCCGAGGTCCTGTAGCTGAGTGGTGATCTCCTCGAATTCGGCCTCGGTGAGTTCGCCCGAACGCTGGTGCTGGATCACGATGCTCCGGAGCAGAAACCGGACGAGGTCGCTCGTCGAGGAGAAACTCGTCCCCTCGATCGTGGTCTCGACCCGATCGGCGAGTTCCTTCGGAATCGATACCGTGGTGTATTCAGTCATGTCGCCCCAGACGAGGGCGACCGGGTTAGGCGTTGTGCCGTGTCCGCATCGACGTGCCTACCTCCAGCTGACCGGCGGCGACACTCACCCGAATCCTTCGGATTCGATCCGGCTCTCCGGGACGCCCAGTCGCTCGACCGCCGCGACGAGACTGTACACCATCGCGTTGATCCCACAGGCGTAGACGTCCACGTTGGCGGGATCGATCGACGGAGGTTCGTCCGAATCAGGCTCCTCCTCCAGCCGATCGCCGAGGAGCGTTCCCATCGGCGTCGCGACCGTCGTCTCGTCGATATGCTTCAGCAGGGCGTGCTGGACGTACGCCGTTTCGCCATCCCAGTCACTCAGGTACGGTTCCCGGCTGAGACAGGGCACGAAGTGGAAATTGTCGCGATCACGGGCGAGTCGCCGAAACGCCGCCCGGTACGGCAGGTCGTCGGCCCACGCCGCGCCGAGGAACAACCAGACGTCGCGTTGTTTTCCGTCGTACTCGTCACGACCAGTCTCGAACAGATAGTCGATCATGCTCTTCAGCGGCGCGACACCGGTCCCCGTCGCGAGAAAGACGACGTCCCGTGGCGAGGAATCCTGCAGGACGAGTTCCCCGTAGGGCCCACGGACGGTCACCTCGTCGCCGACGGCGAGGTCGTCACAGATCCGGGGCGACAGTCGCCCGCCTGGCACGCGGCGGACGCAGATCTCGAGGGTGTCGCGGGTGGGTGAACTCGCGAGCGAGTACGCCCGTGACGTCCCGTCGTAGCGGAACCCGATGTACTGGCCGGCGACGAAGTCAACGTCAGCGTCGGCAGCCAACTCGACGCGCGTGAGCATCGGCTTCGGCCGGTCGTATCGCTGGGTCAGCGTCGCGACGCGTCGGGCCACCTCCGGATACCCGTCCGCGACGAGACGCGCTCGCAGGTCATCCCAGTCGGCGGGCCCCTCGATCGGGGTGTACGCCGGGACGGCCTCGGCGACCCAGCGATTGATCGCTCGGGTGACTTCCGCCCGCCGGTCCTGATCCATCTTGGTAACCCGTCTCACGCGAGCGGATTCCGTAATCAACGGGAGGTCGGCGATCGCGTCGTGCTGGGATGCGTGGTCCCTGACCTGAGCATCCATACCGGACCCACGGGACTCCGATGGAAATGCATACCGGCCACGTCAATCGGATTGTGAAGAGCGCTCGTCAGACGACGAAAGGGGTCTGACGGTGTGCTGTCAAGCGAACATCTCCCGTCGAGATCGTTTAGCAAACGGGTTCCATACTCCACAAAATGGGGAGTGGGATTCCGCGGGAGAAGCGAACGACGAGCAACAGGCGTAATTTTACCCGAATACTCTTCATATCTATCAAGAAGTATATGTATGCCCCAACTTGATGAATTCATCTTGTTTCTAGAGACTGGTCAGGGATAATCTGCCGACCCTCATGTGAAGTAGGTTGTTTGTAAAAACCGCGTAGTTTTGGGGCGAATCCGCATGCCCGTCGTTCATCTGGCCTTCTTCCGGTTTTGGAGAGCTATATTCTGAGTCCATTTCCAGTCGAATCGCAGGATGGCTCTCCTCAATAATGATCTATCTAAAAGTGATTTCAGAACATATAAAGACCCAATCTATTCCAAATATGGATATTTATAATGCCTTATCTAATATGCAATCGTAATGTCCGAAGAAACTGATCCGGATAAGCTCAGTCGAATGGGTCGTCGTCGGTTCCTCTCGACGCTGTCGTCATTAGGTGTTTCAGCGACGACGCTGGAATATATCACTCAAGATACTCTCGCTGAAACCGTGGGAGACTTGAAAAACGAAATCCCATATGTTGCCCGGCTACGTCATACAAATCATGAACAAGTCGTTGCTGGCGAAGCACCACCTGAATATGAACCGAAATATAAAACGATGCCACGACACCAGTGGGCGAAAATTGAGGCGGTTCATAATGCTGCGGATCGGCTCTGGAAAAAGGTGAATCAGGCTGATCCAACAGGAAGAAGTTATGTCGAAATTACTGAAAGAGTGAATGGAGGTGTGAGTGAAAACGTTCTAAATATTGTAATAACAAAACCCAAATCAACCAACGGAGAAGTCTCAAAACGTTCATCAATCAATGCAGAAGCTAGTGAATCTGCAAAAGAAAAAATTAGAAATCAGGTTCCTTCTTCGATTAATGGTAAGGCAAAGATCGGAAATACAACTGAGGAGATTGAAGACATTCCAATAAAGACAGAAATAGCAGAACAACAAAAAGTATGGTCTTATGATTATGAATATGATCCAGTTCCGTCTGGAGCGATGATTAATCGTGTTACAGAGGAGGATACTGAGGAACAATTGGACAATGCTGGCACGATATGTACTCCTGGATACGTAGATCCTTCAGATCCCGATAACCCTGAAGGCCCAGATATTCCAGAAGGTACTCACCTAGTCACAGCCGCACACCTAGTAGAAAAAGACCGGAGTGTCTCTCAGCCTGGGGTTGATCTGGACTCTCCAAGGAAAATCGGAAATATGACGTGGAATTGGAAGGAAACGTCTGACAGTACTTTCGATGCGGGGACTATATATCCTGATTCAGATATATCAACATTATATGATATGGGGGCTGATAGTGAAAATGAGTACGAAGTTTATACTATCTCAGGTTATATTACATTTGACGAAATTAAATCGCGAAAGGAGACAGGGCAAGAGATCGAAGTTAGAGGAAGCAAGTCTGGGATACTCTCATCAAAGATCCATTCTACTACCAAGGGAGGTCTTTACGATAGGAGAAATGCTTATCGAATTGAGGATAAGGTAAGCCCAGGTGATTCAGGTGGCCCGCATTATGATGTAGAATACAACCAGACCACAGGTGATTATGAAGCATATATTGCTGGGCATTCCGTTGTGATAGAAGATGGAAAGACCGGAACTCTGAGTACGGCGATGGAAGAAGTTGTAAATCTACTTGATGTATTAATATAATAATTTTTTCTCTGGCTGGCACTGTCTGGTGAGCACCTCTGTTGCGAGAGTGTGGCGATCAAATATTTGATTTGGTCGATGATGGTTGTAGTAGCATCTAAACCGCCATAGCCAGAGTTTCGCGCTGGATTGACTGCCCTGCTAGTGCGAATGGAGGCGGTCGATCGGTATTGTAACAGTCTGGAACCACTTTTTGATGGGGTTCCTATCTACATAGTTGAGTTGACCGCTCAGATCTTGTTAAGCGAGCCCAGTCAGATGGCCGCCAGCATCGACGAGAAATTCTCTGTCGGCAACACGTGTTTCTTGGTGAATCGATGCACGAACGCCGACCTCAGAAATCGGAAATTTCTGATGTGCGAACGAAAGCTTCCGCTCTCGCTAACGCCGCGGGATCGGTCGCGCAGCGGCTGTAGACATCCACTTCAAGCAGGAGTTTACGAGTTTTGATTCCGTGTAGATGGCGGCGTAGAACAATTCTGTTCGCCGTCTACTTCGATTTGTTTCTCATCGACAGCGACCCGCCGATCGTGACGCCGTCGGCGGGTCGCTCTGTTGTTCAGCAGTTGCTTCGTTCCAATACCAGATCGCCTGGTGACAATGATTGACACCCACCCAGTCTAAAACAGCCTCGACTTCGCGTAACGACAATCCAATCGAGTGAAGTCGAAAGGCGACACAGCGCACGGGTCTCGGCGTGTGCTCATTTTAGTATCTTGATTCTCCACATCCAAACGTCCTCTGAGAAGGTCTGCGACTGTCATGAGCACCACTCATCGACCTGCTCGTTCCATAATCCCTCAACTAGACAGTGCCTCTGGCAGAATATCAACGATAAATATATGAATTTTGACAGTTAAAATAATTATAAAATATTATATAAACTAAAATTTTATATAATGATAGCTTATATTTAGGAAGGTACTGAGTATACTTTAGCTATAGAAATGTACTATCTTTAATCATCTGAGTTCGAACCCATTTTGAATTGTCGGGTTACAGTGAGTTCACCATCGTACTCGAACAATGTATCAGAATTATCCCGAAATTCCCACGTCTCCGAGACAGTCTCGTCACCGAGCGAGACCGATCCACTGTATTCTCCCTCTTTCGAGATGAAAATAATAAGCACAGACACCGGTTCGAGACGGACGTTCCCATCGAACAGCACTCCATCGGGACCACTGATTGTCACGTCGAACAGTTGGGTCTCCCCGCCCCCTTTACTCTTCATTAAGACTATGCGATTTCCCCGAGGTGGTCTTTCTCGGTTCGGGTTTGCTGCAGGGATATGCGGCATCATTTCCAGTCGTGTGTCCGATTCAACGACCAGATTCGCCGCGGTGTCGACTTCGTTCCCTCCGGCGATCAAATCCGTACAACCTGCAAGTCCGACCACTCCACTGACGCCAGCTATCGAAAGCAATTCTCGCCGCTTCATGTTGATATATGTGTCTTGTTATCTAATAAGTTTTCCCCAGAAACGCTTCACTAGATAAAAAAAGACTACGCTCATCAGCTGCTGAATTGAGGCTCTATATCTTGTACGCAGATAATGACAGAAAACAGATCATTCACGGTATTGAGTGATATTTGCGCAGATCATATCGACCACTCACAGATAACCGATATGGTTGAGAACGGTTCTATGACACGCTGGTAGTACAGGAAGCTATCCCCGTTCAGTCAAGCGGTGGAATTTGAACCGAGCCAAGACGTTCCTGCTCGCTTGCTCGCGGTTTCACCGCTCGCATTCGAGGACTTCGCTTCGCTCCGTCCTCACTTCGCTGCGCGGGCTGCACCTTGTCGGCTTCAAATCGCCAGCGTAGCGTTCGGCGCGGCGCGAATTTGCGCCGCGCACTCACGGTGTCCTGTCGAGCGAAGCGAGGCAGGGCTCGTCAGACGACGAAAGGAGTCTGACGGTGGGGCTGGGATTTGAACCCGATGCCAGACGTGCTCGCTTCGCTGTGCGCGTCTGCCGTGATTCAAATCCCAATTGTACCGCTCAGCGCTCACTATCGTTCGCGCAGAAGCGGTGGGGCTGGGATTTGAACCGGAGGAAGACGGTCGCGCTCACTGCCTCACGGCTACGCCGTTCGGCTTTCGAGGTCGCTTCGCGACCTCGCACCGTTCGCGCGCTGCGACTTCCAGGGCTCAAATCCAGTTGCACCGCTGTTCGGTCACGTCCGTCCCCTCACAAGCGGTGGGGCTGGGATTTGAACCGAGCCAAGACGGTCCTGCTCACTTCGTTGCGCGGGCTGCGACTTGTCGGCTTCAAATCCCAGTTAACGTATTTGTCGCTCGCGACTTTGCTCGCGACAAAAGTACGGTGTCCTGTCGAGCGAAGCGAGACAGGGCTCGTCGGATGACGAATGGAATCCGACGGTGGGGCTGGGATTTGAACCCAGGAGGCTTGCGCCACCGGTTTTCAAGACCGGCGCAATGGGCCGCTCTGCCACCCCACCGAGCAATCTCGGTTCGCCCCGTTGTCGTCATGCGGTTGTGAGCCTTCGGAACGGCAAACCATGATTCGACGTAGTTCCAACACACCTCGATTGAATCGGCCCGAAACGACTGAGACCGCACGACTTAGGGCGTGTTACTATGAATGAGAGGGAGAAAGTTGAAGGTATCGTTCTCATCTACGAGCCGACCGAGGATTACCTCAATTCTCGCCAACGAGTGGCCTACCGAGGTCACCGTGAGAAGTTTGTCAAATGGCTCGCTAAACAAGGGAAAGACCCTGAGAAACTGGAAGGGTACGCCAAAGATACGTACTACACGTACGCGAACGTCAGTGACCAATTTCATCGCTACGTCTGGGATGAAGAAGACCACTTTACCCTCGATCTCACACATGAACAGGCAGACGAGTACTTGCGGAGTTTAATTCTCAGTGACCAAGAATATTCATCGAGCTATTTGCACAACACCAAGCTGGCGTTGAAAGCCAATTTTCGATTCATGGGTGATGAGTGGGACCCTGAAGTTACGGTTCCATCCTCGTCAGGAATATCTCAGCCTCAAAATTTTGTCTCTGAAGACGAACGGAAGGCCATACGCGAAGCAGTTCTCGAATACGGGAGTGTCCCAGCCTACGCCGGGTTGGACCCGGATAAGCGACGGGAATGGAAAAGACATCTTGCGCGGAGATTTGGAAAGCCGATGAATGACGTAAGTAGAGAAGACTGGGACCGAGCGAACGGTTTCAAATATGTCAGCATCGTCAATGCATCACTCGATGCAGGTCTTCGTCCTGTGGAGGTCGGACGAGCAAAGACCTATTGGGTTGACGTTGAGAACGCTGCCCTTCGAATCCCAGAGAAGGATTCCTCAAAGAACGAGGATAATTGGACTGTCAGCCTGACAAAAGAAACGACAGAATACCTTGCTCGCTGGCTTAAAGAGCGCGAGATGTACGACAAGTACGATGACACTGATCAGTTGTGGCTCACCCGTCACGGCAATCCCTATTCTGGGAAATCACTTCGAGTTCTGCTGGACAATCTCCGAGAGATCGCAGGTATTGAGCGCGACTTCTCGTGGTATGCTATCCGTCACTCTACTGGGACCTACATGGCCCGTGAGGAGGGGCTTGCCGCTGCTCAATCGCAACTGAGGCACCGGCGGGAGGAGACAACCATGAAGTATGACCAAGCCCCGGTTGAGGACCGGAGAGACGCGCTTGACCGAATGGGATAGTTCTACGCTCTGATTGGACCGTTACCGAAGCGTTGAACGCTGGTCAGCCGAAGGAGGTGACTGCGGATAGAGTGAATATGGCCCACCATATTGTAGACAATTACGACAAGGTTCCGCCAATCGTGAAAAGAGACATATAGGTTAATCAAATCCTGCGAAACCTTCGACAACTTTCGGAAAACCGAACCTGCGACCGTTTCAGCCAGCGACCGTTGGGAAATGTCCCATTAATTTAATATCACAGGTCCTCAATCGGCGTCCCGGACAGATACGACCGGATAATCGTATTGAGATCTGAGTCACTAAGCTCCTCCGCCAGATAATTCCCCACAGCAGTGTTGAGTCCAGCGTCGCTGACCGCCCCATGCTCGTCAACGTAGGGGTCGTACCACGCGACATCTTTATCGCCCGAGGTAACCGTAATCGTTCGCGTCACAGTATCAGTCGCCCCATCATCGTCGGCCACTGTCAGCGTCACCGTGTACTCGCCTGCCTCGGTGAACGTATACTGGGGCATCACACTGATCATATCCACGGTTCCGTCACCACCGAAATCCCACTGATAGCTCACGACGCTTCCGTCGGAATCGGTAGATGCCGATCCATCAAAAGTTACCGACTCACCGACCTGTGGTGACGAGGGAGAGTAATTAAATTCAGCACTCGGCTCACTATTGGACGCCTCAACAGAGATTGTTCTGGTGACTGTATCTGTCGCGCCGTGGCTATCCGTAACACGCAGTTCGACCGTGTGTGAGCCTGCTTCCGCAAATGTTATTGTCGTTGTCACACCCGTCGCATCGTCGTACTGCCCATCGTTGTCAATGTCCCATGCATACGATTGGAGAGAACCGTCGGAATCAGTAGACTTTGATCCATCGAACGACACTGACTCACCGACCTGCGGTGACGAGGGAGAATAGTCGAAGGCAGCAGTCGGAGTGCCTTCCGCATTTAGCGAAAGCCGATAATCAAAGGTGCTGTGACTATAAAAACTTGTGACGACGATTTTGTAAGTGCCAGTCACCGGAAGTTCATCATCAAGGCTCATAGGGCCTTGAAGGTGATCAGTAGATTCAATCACATTCCCATCTGGGTCAATCAATTCCAATATCATTTGATCTTCCTCTTCAGTCTCATCTACAAACTGGCGTAGTTCCGCAGTGATCACATCACCCTTCGTCCCGTCAAACGCGTAGATGTCGTGATACCCCTCCAAGTCTGGCCGCGGATAATCTGAATCAGAGAAGGCATCTTGAGTCGTGATGGACTCATTGAGTCGGTCACCATACGTGATTTGATCGTCAACGGCCAGACGATTGTGTAATCGAAGCTGATAATCAAAGGTGCTGTGACTATAAAAACTTGTGACGACGATTTTGTAAGTGCCAGTCACCGGAAGTTCATCATCAAGGCTCATAGGGCCTTGAAGGTGATCAGTAGATTCAATCACATTCCCATCTGGGTCAATCAATTCCAATATCATTTGATCTTCCTCTTCAGTCTCATCTACAAACTGGCGTAGTTCCGCAGTGATCACATCACCCTTCGTCCCGTCAAACGCGTAGATGTCGTGATACCCCTCCAAGTCTGGCCGCGGATAATCTGAATCAGAGAAGGCATCTTGAGTCGTGATGGACTCGTTGAGTCGGTCACCATACGTGATTTGATCGTCAACGGCCAGACGATTGTGTAATCGAAGCTGATAATCAAAGGTGGCTTCTTTGTAATAACCAGTAACGATGATCTTGTAAGTGCCAGTCACCGGAAGTTCATCATCAAGGCTCATAGGGCCTTGAAGGTGATCAGTAGATTCAATCACATTCCCATCTGAGTCAATCAATTTCAACTGCATTTGCTCTTCCTCTTCAGTCTCATCTACAAACTGGCGTAGTTCCGCAGTGATCACATCACCTTTTGAGCCTGAGAATGTGTATGTCTCGTGTTGGCCAAAGCGATCATTGTAAGCATCTTCTGGTCCTAACGTCTCGTTGACCGTCATACCGTAATCAAGAGTGTCAGTCGTTTCGACAACAGATCCACTAACTGCCCCGGTTGCGACCAATAGCAAGAACATCAGTCCAATAATACTCAATCGAATGACAGAATATTCTGAGTTATTCATCATTAGTTCAAGAATCTTTTTCTGACAGGGTATAATAATATTTTTGTCGTATTGCGTGATGCTTTGGTGTATTTTGAGCGCGGCAACGGAGGCGCATTTGAGTACTTCGTCGCATAGTGGCTGTGAACATTTGTCTTGCGCCGAGCTGGGGTTTCGTCGAGGTACGCACTGAGTGCGTTCAAGCCCTCGTGAACACGTGGAACCTCATGAGCGGCGTGGAGATAGCTACCTTATTCTCTTGTTCCGATGACAGTGTGATCGAACTGCTTGACCGGCTCGAAGCCGATCGTGACGAAGTACGACAGACTGACATCGAAGACCTCGAAGCCGATATTGATGACGCCGTCTATGATCTATTTGACCTGACTAACGACGAGCGTGAAGTCGTTGAGGATTACCTCGATGTGTTCTAAACTGAGAGAAGTTTAGTACACGCATGACAAAGCAGGAATAGACTCGATAAGGTCGCTATCAGGACAGCCAGCGCGTAGACGTTCACCCGACTAATTTGATAAATTTTAGAATGACGGGGATTACAGCGATAAGGTGGTGCAAGTGAACAGCGAGATCAGATGGGTAGTTTCAAGCAGGGTAATACCCGTACCGCAGACAACCTCCACACCCCACCTTATCGCTGCGAAACGGTAAGGTGTGAACTGGCAGGTATATAATATTTAGTAGAGCAGAGTTCACACATTTGTTCTTCTACACTTCCACCAGTCCGTCTGGTCGGCGATCAGCATAGAACACATCAGCATTGTATTCACCTGCATTTTCATCTACGTGCAACCATGAGTAGTCACGACACTTGTTGAGTGTGTCGTGGACGTGTTTCCTGCTGGCATCGGTTTCCTGGTCGATTCTGTTTGGTGTCACGCCATCATGCGACAAGACGTAGTCGAGAATTTGCATTTCTTTCTTGCCGAACACGCTCACGTCATCCACTTGCTTGTCAGCGTACTCGTCAGGAAGAACGTTCGTCAGGACGTACACAATTGCGCCGTCGTCCGGCTGTTGTGGCGATCGAGCATATCGTCCACACGCTTGCAGAACCCCATTCTCACGAATATCAGCGAGAAGTTCCTCCGCAACGTCAGCGTCTTCTCCAACCCACTTCTGTCCCTGATAGGAATCTTCTACATCACGCTTTGGCTTCGCGTCTTTGTCGAGGAGCGCGATCCAATCCTTGATATGGTCACTACTTGGACTGATGCAACCTGCTACCAGTCCGGCCTGCTCCGAGTCGAAGTCTTCAACAGATTTCTCGTTGCCAAAATAAAGCGTATCGGGTGAATCTACTCCGGCATTGGTCAAGTGCTGCTGGAGATCTTTTGTGAACCTCTTCGCCGTAATCCCCGTTCTAAATCCATTTTCGTACTTATGTCGAAGTTCGTCGCAGAGGATACGCACCTTCGGGTCACTGAAATCTTTCTTTGTCCATGTGTTCTTGTTGTCTCCTACCTGTACAATGGTTAGATTTCGCTGATTTCGACGCCACTTGTGATTGTCGTCACTATTGATAATTTGGTTTTTCTCGATTGATGAGAGCGTGTTGGCCTTCCACTTTGGCATGGTCGGATGTGCGTCGAGACCGATGACACTCCGGGCTTCGGTAAAGTCCGGTATCGCTTGTAGGAGACGGACATGATACTCGCTGTCAAACACAATCCGAAGAATCACCTCGTGTTCTGGTCCATCGTAATTTGGGATGAGAGTAGGAAAGGTATAGCGCGTTTCACCCACCCAGCGATCGTGATTTCGTTCCTCTGCGTGGATGATCGCTTCAACGATACCCGGCGTCAAAGCATGGGCCTCACGATTATACCGGAACCAGTCAGTATCTGGCACTTCCAGTTCCTCACGTAATTGGTCCAGATCTATGTCTCCTGTCCCTTGGACGATGTTCACTACCAAATCTTCCCAAGTTTGAATCTGTGCGTCAATCTCAGTGAAATATCTCTTGATTTTCTTCCGTAATCCATCAGTTGTCATATTCAATGTGAAGTCAGGCCGTTCGTCAAGAATCAGATTGCAGCCATCAATGAGTTGCGGCACCTGCGCGAAAGGGTGAGTTGCATGAAGTATATCATAATCATGATCTTTCCTATCATTTCTTGGAATATCCGTCCATTGCGTTGAGGAAGGACAATCATTGTCCTCGCAACAAGGAAGTTCACCTTCATAGGCGCGTTCAAATTCACCGTGTGCAACTGAAACAGGCAACCCGCGATCATCACACATCTTATCAAACCATTCTGAAGGTTCTGTTCTATCCGGCGACCTTATAGCGGTATTTCCTAACTCGTTATCTGAGTCATAATCGCCTCGCGCGAGTGGACAAGCATCGGTGCGGCCTTTGAGAACCTCAGACGAAACCCACGAATCTCGGCTCTTTTTCACCGCTTCATCTCTGGCGTCAGTAGTCCCTGAAAACAAAATGACGGGCTGATCACCAGTAATGTCAGAATGAAGTCGCCAGCGCCTGGTGCTTGGCGTGTATGTCTTTCCCGACGATGTGGGTGATTGGATTACGCCGCTCCCTTCATTCTTCATTATCTCCTGAAGTTTCCTCTTGAGTGATTGTCGAATATCACCTGTACCGGGACCATCACGGACGATTTTGTACCCATTTTCTATCTCCTGGATCTCATCATCCATGACAGCTTGTCGGATGGCTTTCCCAGCAGTAGCATTGTTACTCGCTTTGCCGGCAGTTTTCAAAGCAGCCACGAGATTCCCATGTCTTAGTGCGTCACCTGATTCGAATTTTAGTGACCGATTAATTGCGAGATTGAAAACGGACTCCCAGTTGATGTTCTGTGCGTCGATATCATTGGATTGAATCTTAGAATTCACTGGTACGTTAAACGAAGCAGGTCATACCCATACCTGAGCGAATGTCGGTGTCACTCGTATGAAGATACGAAGCTCTCGAAGGAGAAATTGTCTGCGCTCCGAGAAACTGCCTCTACTATACATAAGTGTCTCTGCGGCATAAACACTTTCGATTGTGATACGTGTGAAAGCTGTAATTTTCTGTTCGAGAATTAATTCCCTCAAAATCTGACACAGACGACTCTGTCACGTGGTCCGGGTTACTAAATATTGAAGGGGAGGGGGTGGTTTTGGTGTAATAACCCCATAGCCCGGTATTACTACCATGCATGGGGGCAGGTTCTTTATGCTACGATAGGTGGCACAGCGCCAGATCTGCTACTCATCCAGCAAAATATAGACGGCGGCCCTTGCTCCGACCTTCTTTTTGTACAATTCTTCTTGCTCTACGAAATCTTCGAGTTTATTGTACGCCGATGGTCGAGAACAGTCCAACGTCTCTGATACCTCAGTAGCAGTTAGCACGGGTAATTCCGCATTTTGAAACACAGATAATACGTCTTCTGACGTTATCTGTTCAGCGTACTGCCCGCTATCGTCTCTCTCACGATCCATATGTGCAGGTCCGTGCGGGCAGAGTATAATTCCTATGACTTCGAAGTTAATGGGAAAGACTTATATCCAGTAACTTCGTAGTTAATGGTAGAAGGCAACTCGCCCTTTGGGCGTTGCGTTACGGAGAACGCCCGAGTGCTTGGAACACTCGGGCGAGTGGCCTTCTGGGTAGCAGAACGCCATGAACGCCTACACGACGGCGGAAGGTGAATCTTCCGTCACGGCTGATCGTACCGATTTGGAACAACGTGACGTTCGCGCGCTCACCGAGTGCATGACAGTTCTCCCGCTCGGTGGAGACGTGTATTCAGTGACGACCGAAAGCGGTTCTGAGTACAGTGTTGACGCGCTCGAAGGCCGCTGTAGCTGTCCCGACAAGAAATACAATCTCGAAGACGGGGAACTGTGCAAACACGAACGCCGCATCCGGTTCGCAACGGGTGAGTGGACGATCCCCTCGTGGGCCGATACTGACGCCGTCGATCCACAGCTGGGGATGCACACAATCGCAGCGCCCCTTCACAGTCTCGCCACCTTATCGGTGTCTGACAAGACTTCGAACGCTACGAGTGAAACGCTCCGGGCAGACGGCGGTGTAAGCGCCGGACATCCCGCCAGTGACGATCCGATTGACGACGGCCCACGCTACACGTACCACTACGAACCCGCCCACGTCGGCGGTGAGCGCTACGTTCGATGCGAGACGTGTGGGGCCGAGTGCATCCCAGCCAAACCCGAGAGAATGGCCCACCGAGACGGCTGTTCGGAGGGCGACCGATGACGAATCATTCCAACGAAGAGCGTACCGTACGCTGTCCGGTCGAAGGATGTGATGCGACTCCGCTGGCGCGCGGGATCAATCTCCACCTTAACCGGACGAGTGGAGACGGCCATGGCCCGCGTGGCGACGTACCGGACCACATCTCGACGGAGAACCTGGAGACAGTTGGCGAGCGGAAGGTCGAGATGGACTATCCGGACGAGCGTGACACGGAGCAACACGCGCGTCTCTGCCCATATTGTAACCAGACGTTCGCTGGCGTGCAGGGGCTAAAGATCCATCTGGGCCAAACCGCCGGGCGAAAGAATCACCCTATGAACCCGAAAGACCGCCACGAACCCCGGGACTTCCCCCGGGTAGAAGTGTCATCTAAAGGAAATATCCAAAGCGCCGTGGATACTCCCGACGGAGAGCAGACTGAAAACACCGAGAAGGATGCAATCCCAACCGCGCGAGTATTTCGATTGGTCGCCGAACTCATCGCTGATGGTGAGACGCGTACCGCCCACCGCGTGCGCCGCGCCCTTCTCGGTGCTGACGACGCCGTCGCCCCCAGTCGAGAAGAACCGCCCCATCCAGAATTATTCGAGGCATTGCTCACCCAAGGACGGGCCGATCAGACGGACCATCGTGTTACTGCCGCACTTGAAGGAGAGGGGTTGATGGTAGCCTGTCGTGGAGAGTCTGGGTTTCTCACAGCTACCGAGTGCCGTGACATGGCTGCCAGACTGGAGCAAACTGCGGTCAGTGAAGACTGGCGGGACCAGGACTCTCGCGACCTTATCGAGTTCCTCCGCTACGGTGCCGACGTTCTTGACGGGGACAAGACGGAACGGGGCCTTCATGAGGAGTTCGACCACTGGCGGTGAGTGATAGTATGCCACTTGCACGTCGAGTCTCCGAGCCATGCCCGCGTTGTGGCGATGAAGTGACGTGTGGCGCTTCGAGAAGCGAGAGCCGGCCGTGACGAAGGAACACTACACCTGCGAGATGTGCGGGTGCGAGTGGACTGAAATCAGACAAAACTAAACCACATCCCCCTTATCGATTCTCCCCCTGACGAGATCTGTATTTATGCAGTCATAGATCGATGATCTTGCTGAGTTGATATCGTGAATATTCCCTCTGAGATCACGATCTTTCATAAGTCTCAGAACGCAATTTTTCAACTCTGCTGGTGGATGTATTGTCTCAACGAACCACCTCCTTTATGCCTATGGGTGAACTAAGATGGTGGTAGAAGGTTCAAATCGCTCTATTTCGGGAAGGAACTGAGTTATCTCGGACACCTGCTCTCAAGGCAGGCGCAATGGGCCGCTCTGCCACCCCACCAGCACCCTTCGATTTCCGGCCGGCGGCCTAAATCCTGTCGGTCGCCCCCGACCGACCGGCAAGTTTTTTCGCCGTCTGGACTGACCCCTCACCATGCCCGACCGTGATCCGCTGTCAGCGGTCTCGCCGTTGGATGGCCGCTACGCCCGCTACACCGACGCGCTGGTCCCCTATGCCAGCGAATCGGCACTGATCCGCGCCCGCGTCCGCGTCGAAGTCGAATATCTGCTCGCGCTCGCCGATCTCGACGCGACGCCCCTCGAGATCGGCGACGACCAGCGCGCGACACTCCGCGCTGTCTACGAGGACTTCGATGACGAGGACGCCGCACTGGTCAAACAGATCGAGACCGAAGGCACCGAGAAGTACGACGCGACCAACCACGACGTCAAGGCCGTCGAGTACTTCCTCCGGGAGCGACTGCCCGCCGGCCTCGACGCCGAACAGTGGCTCCACTTCGCGCTCACCAGCGAGGACGTCAACAACCTGGCCCACCGGCTGCTGATCAAACCCGCTGTCGAGGACGTCCTGTTACCCTCCCTCCGGGACGTCCGGGACGCCTTGGTCGAACTCGCCCACGCCTATCGGGACACGCCGATGCTCGCCAGAACGCACGGCCAGCCGGCCACGCCGACGACCTTCGGCAAGGAGATGGCCGTCTATGCCTCGCGACTCGGCCGCGCACTCGGTCGGATCGAACGGGCGAGTGAGAATCTCGCGGGCAAACTCGCCGGCGCGTCCGGCACCTACGCCGCCCACCACGCAGCCTACCCGGAGGTCGACTGGCCTCCGTTCGCAGCGTCGTTCGTCGACTCGCTCGGTCTCGAACACGAACCCCTCACGACGCAGGTCAACCCGTGTGACGACCTTGCAGCGCTGTTCGACGCGCTCGAAGGAGCCAATCGGATCCTGCTGGACCTCGATCTCGACGCCTGGCTGTACGTTTCCGATCGCTACCTCGGCCAGCGCTCCGTCGACGGGGAGACCGGCTCCTCGACGATGCCACACAAGGTCAACCCGATCGACTTCGAGAACAGCGAGGGAAACCTCTCGAAGGCCAACAGCGATCTGGACTTTCTCGCAGGATACGTTACCAACTCCCGACTCCAGCGTGACCTCTCCGATTCGACGGTCAAGCGCAACATCGGCGGCGCACTCGCCCACTGCCTGATCGGCTACGAGAAGCTCCAGCGGGGACTCGGAAAGGTCGTTCCCAACGAGGCGGTCATGCGCGAGGACCTCGAGGGGACGCCTGCCGTCATCGGCGAGGCTGTCCAGACCATCCTGCGGCGGGAGGGCTACACTGACGCCTATGAGCGCGTCAAGAAACACACGCGCGGTGAAACGGTCACGATGGCCGATTTCGAGGCGCTGTTTGCGGATCTCGACGTCGATCCGGCTGTCAGGGACGAACTCGAAGCACTTACTCCGGCGTCGTATACGGGAATCGCCGAGGAGTTGGCTGACGTTCAATAGCCGAGAGTCGACGCGTTCGCCCTCCCGTTCCGACGCGCCCTCTTCGACCTATCGCTCAGGTATATCGATACCCTCTTTTCCCCGCCTGTGGGACCTACCGACATGACGAAAGAGATCGCCGCCATTCCGGGCGACGGCATCGGCAAGGAAGTGCTCCCCGCGGCCATCGACGTGCTGGAGGCTCTGGATCGTGACTTCGAGTTCGTCGAGGGACGCGCGGGCAACGCCGTCTACGAACGTGAGGGGACGCCGCTCCCCGAAGAAACGCGTGAACTGGCTCGCGAGGCCGACGCGACGCTGTTCGGCGCGGCCGGCGAACTCGCGGCCGACATCATCCTCCCGCTGCGCCGGGACGTCGAGGCCTTCGCCAACGTCCGGCCGGCCCGCGCCTACCCGGGCGTCGACGCTGTCAAGCCTGAGACCGATCTCGTCTTCGTCCGGGAGAACACCCAGGGCGTCTACGCCGGTATCGAGTCCGATCTCACTGATGACGTCGCGACGTTGACGCGACTCATCACTGAGGATGCGTCCAGAAAGATCGCCGAATACGGCTTCGAGTACGCCGACGAACACGACGCAGATCGGATCACCGTCGCCCACAAGGCCAACGTGATGCGCAAGACCGACGGGCTGTTCGTCGACACCGCCGCCGACGTGGCCGACGAGATGGACGTCGAGTACGACGAGGCGCTGATCGACGCGCTGGCGATGCACCTCGTCTTGCACCCCGAGGACTACGACGTGATCGTCACGCCGAACCTCGCCGGCGACGTCCTCTCCGACCTCGCAGCGGGGCTCGTCGGCGGGCTCGGCATGCTCCCGAGCGCCAACGTCGGCGACGACAACGCGCTGTTCGAACCCGTCCACGGCTCCGCCCCCGATATCGCCGGTGAGGGTGTTGCCAACCCGTCGGCGATGATCCTCTCGGCTGCGATGATGCTCGAGTACTTCGGCTACGACGAGGACGGCCAGCGTGTCCGCAACGCCGTCGAGACTGTGCTCGAAGACGGGCCGCGCACACCTGACCTCGGTGGCGACGCGTCCACCGAGGCGTTCACCGACGCCGTTCTCGAACAGCTTTGAACGGCTGATACTCCTTCCTGGCGGCTTGCGGGCCGGCAATCGCACTCGGCACGTCGAGACCGACCTTCTTAAGACGGAGTAGTGCAACGCTCAGAGGGAAAACGGGACTGTCGGCACGCCGACGGCCCGGAGGAGATCACCATGATACTGAC
>Ga0207718_100652_pt1 | contig 26672 bp, 20 predicted proteins | sample A23M2SouthBayCA_FD_187749 | JGI IMG/M metagenome (GOLD analysis project Ga0207718, IMG submission 187749) | Aerobic enrichment media microbial communities from Eden Landing Ponds, California, USA - A23 M2 (SPAdes) | ecosystem: Environmental > Aquatic > Marine > Unclassified | place: Emeryville... | reverse complement strand
CGCAGCCGATCGGGCGTCCAGCCGGCCTCGGCGAGTTCCCGGTCGAGCCCCAGCAGCGAGGAGAGCCGGCTCTCGAAGAGGGCACGGTCGACGTCGCCCGGCGCGCCGACGGGGACGACCAGATCCGGACGGGCGCGCTCGGGCCAGCCCCCGCAGCGGCCGGCGACGTGCGAGGCGACGCTGCCGCCGAGGCTCAGGCCGCCCACGCCGACGACGGGGGCGCCCTCGCGCCGCGCCCAGTCGACCAGAACGCCGGTCTCGGCGGCCGCGGCCGACAGGAGCGTGAACGTTCCCACGGGCGCGGTGGCGAGGTAGGGCTCGCCGCTGTAGCGGCCGACGACCTCTCGGCGACCGTGCCAGGGGGCGTCGGGCAGGATCACCCGGTAGCCCCGCGGGGCGAGCGTCCGGGCCACCGCGTCCTCGACGGGCCAGTAGGACGCCCGGTCGTTCAGTGACCCGAGCCCATCGTGGAAGATCAGCGTCGGCAGCGGGGCGGCGTCGCCGTCGCGGCCCGCGGCCCACCCGGCCGGTTCGTACACCCGTGCAGTCGCCTCGTCGAGGTACGGCGACGGGGAGTCGAAGCGAAGGAACGACTCCTCGGTGCCCGGGCCGGCCACGGATCGCGAGCGGGCGACCGCCGGCAGTTCGTCGAGCCCGTAGAGCCGCGAGGGGTCGACGACGGCCTTCGCCCAGCGCTCGTCGACCGTCTCGGGGTCCGGGATCTCGTACTTGACGGGCGGGAGCAGGTGTTCGCGGTCGAGAAAGCGAAACAGGCGGGTCGGCCGCGCCCGGCGGGCCTCGGTGCGCCGCCGCTCGCGCTCGATCGCCACGCGCTCGGCGTCGGTCGTCGCCTCGTCGCCCCAGAACGCCGCCTCCCACCGCTCGACGGCGTCCTCGGCTTCGGTGCGGCGGTTGGCGTAGTCGCGGAGCGTCCGCTCGATCCGGTCGTGGAGGTGCGGCGCGGGCGGGGCGGGGAGTTCGGCGAGGAACGCCGCCGGGCCGCCGCCGAGGGAGACGTCCGCGGCGGCGCGGGCACGGGCGACCCCGAACGTCCGGGCGAGCGAGTTCGTCTTGACCCGCTCGAAGGCGGCGGTTTCGAGGAGTCCCCCGGCGGGCGACCGGAGCGCGCGGTGGACGAGCGGCGTGGAGAGGTGTGTGGCCATACCGGGAGTACGGCCCCCGGAGACTTGATAGCGCGCCCCGCTTCCCGACCGTTGCGACCGCGGCTGGGGGTACCGCCTCGCCGAGGAGCGACACCGACACTGTGGCGCGGTATCGCATGACACGACGGGAAGGGTTCGTCGGGCTTTTTGTATCGACCGCGGAAGCCCCTGTATGGACGCACCAGAGGTCGGAGAACTGACGCCGCCACAGCGAACACTGATGGGGCCGGGGCCGAGCGACGTCCACCCGCGCGTACTGCGCGCGATGAGTACGCCGCTCGTCGGCCACCTCGACCCCTCCTTCATCGACGTGATGAACGAGGTCCAGGACCTCCTGCGGTACACGTTCCGGACGGACAACAAGTGGACCATCCCGGTGTCCGGGACGGGCTCGGCGTCGATGGAGGCCGCCATCGGGAACGTCGTCGAGCCGGGCGACACGATGCTGGTGCCGACGAACGGCTACTTCGGCGGGCGCATGCAGTCGATGGCCGAGCGCGCCGGGGGCGAGGTCGTCCACGTCGACGCGCCGTGGGGCGAGCCGCTCACCACCGAGGCCGTCCAGGCGGCCTTCGACGAGCACCAGCCGGACGTGTTCGGGTTCGTTCACGCCGAGACGTCGACGGGCGCGCTCCAGCCCTCGGTCCCGGAGCTGACCGACGTCGCCCACGCCCACGACGCGCTCGTGATCGCGGACACCGTGACGTCGCTCGGCGGCGTCGAACTCCGCGTCGACGAGTGGGACGTGGACGTCGCCTACTCCGGGCCGCAGAAGTGTCTCTCCTGTCCGCCCGGCGCCTCGCCGCTCACGCTCAACGACCGCGCGATGGACAAGGTGCTCTCCCGCGAGGAGCCCGCCCGCTCGTGGTACCTCGACCTCTCGCTGCTGGAGGGCTACTGGGGCGACGAGCGCGCCTACCACCACACCGCGCCGATCACGAACGTCTACGCGCTGCGCGAGGCGCTGCGACTCGTCGCCGAGGAGGGCATCGAGAACCGGTGGGAGCGCCACCTGGACGTCGCCGGCGCGCTCAAGGCCGGCGTCGAGGCGATGGGACTGGAGATGAACGCCGACGACGCGTTCTGGCTCCCCTCGCTCAACGCGGTTCGGGTGCCCGACGGCGTCGAGGACGGCGAGATCATCTCGTACCTCCTGGAGGCGTACGACCTGGAGATCGCCGGCGGCCTCGGTGACCTCGCCGGCGACATCTTCCGCATCGGCTGCATGGGCCACTCCGCCCGCCCGAAGAACGTCTCCTTCCTCATGTCCGCCTTCGGCGAGGCCCTCGAAACCCACGGCGCCGACGTCGACGTCGACGCCGGCCTCGCGGCGATGCGGGCCGAACTCGGGCAGTAGCCGCCACGCCCGCTCCGCCGGTCACGCCGGCGGCGAACCAGTCGACGCCCGTGCGGAGCGGCGGACGGCGTTCGTCGACGCCGACCGATCCCGGTCTCCTGTCGACCAGGTAACGGGAACGCTTATTCGACCGTCGTCCATGGATTCGGTGAAGCGATGGCCGACTCCCGAGAGCGATCGAGGCAACTCTCCGAAGACGTGCTGGACGCCTCCCCAGATGTCGTCGTCGTCGTCGATTCGTCCGGCGCTATCACCTACGTGAACGACCGCGTCACCGACCTGCTGGGCTACGAGCCCGACGACCTCCTCGGCGAGCCGGTCGAACGCCTCGTCCCGCCCGACCACCGGGACGCCCACGTCGCCGAGCGGGACGCCTACCTCGCCGACCCCGAGACCCGGCCGATGGGGGCGAACCTCGATCTCTCGGCCCGCTGTTCCGACGGGACGACCCTCCCCGTCGACGTCAGCCTGAGCCCGATCCCGGTCGGCGGGGACGTAGGCGCCGTGGCCGTGATCCGGGACGTCACCGGGAAGCGGAGCCTCCGACGCAAGTACCGGACGATCCTGGAGGCGGTGCCCGACGCCGTGTTCGTCGCGGACGCCGAGACGGGGACGCTCGTCGAGGTCAACGAGCGGGCGGCCGATCTCCTCGGCTGTGATCCGGCGGATCTCGTCGGCGAGCCCCAGACCGCTCTCCACCCCACGGGCGAGGAAGCGCGCTACGTGGCCCTCTTCGAGGGGCACGCCACCGGCGAGCGGACGATCGTCACGCAGTTCCCCGACGGCGACGACGTGTTCGTCGAGACCTGGGACGGCGAGCGCGTCCCGGTCGAGATAAACGCCCAGACCTTCGAACTCCCCGACGAGGAGCGCCTCCTCGTCGCCGGTGCCTTCCGCGACATCTCCGCCCGTCGGAACCGGGAGCAGGCCCTCGAACGGCTCCACGCCGCGACCCAGGAGCTGATGAGCGCGACGACCGTCGAGGCGGTGGCGACGGTCGCCTCCGAGACCGCGACGGAGGTGCTCGGCCTCCCGATGAACGGGATCCACCTCTACGACGCCGACGACGGCGCCCTCGTTCCGGTGGCGTGGTCGGCCGCCTCCGAGGCCGTCTTCGGCGACGCGCCCCCGTCGATCCCCGCCGGGTCGGGGCTGGCCTGGGAGGTGTTCGAGCGCGGGACCCCCCGGTTCATCGAGGACGTCCGCGAGGAGTCGGACACCCTGAACCCGGAGACCCCGTTCGGGAGCGAGTTGCTCCTCCCCCTCGGCTCCCACGGGGTGTTACTGGTCAGCTCCCGCACCCCCGACGACTTCGACGCCACCGACCGGGGGCTCGCGCAGGTGCTCGCCGCCAACGTCCAGGCTGCCCTCGACCGGGTCGACCGCGAACAGGACCTGCGCCGGCAGAACGACCGGCTCGACGAGTTCACCGGCATCGTCGGGCACGACCTCCGCAACCCGCTCAACGTGGCCGAGGGCCGACTCGAACTGGCCCGCCGGGACTGCGACTCCGAACACCTCGACCACATCCAGCAGGCCCACGAGCGCATGGCCGACCTGATCGACGACCTGCTGGCGCTGGCCCGGCAGGGCCGAACCGTCGGTTCGACCGAACCGGTGGCCCTCGCCCCGCTCGTGGAGGACTGCTGGCGGACGGTCGACACGGGGGCGGCGACCCTGGAGACGACGACCGACCGCCGCGTGCGGGCCGACGAGAGTCGCCTCCGGCAGTTGCTGGAGAACCTGATCCGCAACGCCGTCGAACACGGCGGCCCGGACGTGACGGTGACGGTCGGCTCCCTCCCCGGCGGCTTCTTCGTCGCGGACGACGGCCCGGGGATCGACGACGCGGCCGACGTGTTCCGGGCGGGCTACACGACCGGCGACGGGGGATCCGGCCTCGGGCTGTCGATCGTCCAGCAGATCGCGGAGGCCCACGGCTGGTCCGTCGACGTCGCCGAGAGCGAGACCGGCGGCGCGCGCTTCGAGGTCACCGACGTCGACGGCGCCTGAAGTCGCTCGACGTCGGGTGGCTCGTCGGCGTTACTCCTCGCCGACGAACGAGGCCGCGTCGGCGGGGCCGTCGAGGCCCCGGTTCGTCCGCTCGAACTCGACGGCGTCGTCGGTCGCGGTGGCGAGCAGTTCGTCGGTGATCGCCGAGAGCTGTTCGAGAGCCTCTCGGGCGCGCGCGCTCTCGCTCGGGTCGTCCTCGGCGTCCGCCGTCGCCGGGAGGTGGACGTCCCCTACCGGGACGTCCGTCGGGGTCAACTCGCCGTCGCCCGCTCCCTCCGGGAGCAACCCGTCCTTTGGCCCCCGGTCCCCCGCCAGTGCCTCTTCGAGCACGGCGAGTGGACGCTGGATGTCGGAGGTGAGCAGTTCGACCAGCTGTTCGAGGCGGGCGTTCTGCCGTTCCAGGGCGTCGCGGCGCCCGCGGTCCTCGGTCACGTCCTGGGTGAGGGCGATCCCGTTGACCACCTCGTCGCCGTCGTACACCGGGACCACCCGCCCGCGACCGATCCGGGTGCGGCCTGCCCGATCCGGAAACTCGAACTCGAAGACGCCCGACTCGCCGTCGAACACCGCCTCGTAGTGGGGCAGGGCGTTCTCCACGAAGTCGGGGCTGTGGACGTCCTGCAGGCGTTCGTCCACCATGTCCTCGGGATCGTCGTCGAGGTTGTCGAACACCATCCCGGCGAGTGCCTCGTACCGGAGGTCGGGGTTGAACAGGCCGACCGCACCGTTGGGGAAGTTCTCCGCGATGGTCCGATAACGGCGCTCGCTCTCGGTCAGGCGGCGCTTGCGCTCGCGCTCCTCCGTGACGTCCTGCGTGATCGCCAGCCCGTTGACCACCTCGTCGCCGTCGTACACCGGCACGACGCGGCAGCGGAACACCCTGTCCTCGTAGTCGAACTCGAAGACCCTGGACTCCCCCTCGAACACCGCCTCGTAGTGGTGGAGGTGGTTCTCGACGAACGACTCGGTGTGGACGTCGCGGAGCAGTCGTCCGCTCGGGTCCACCTCGTCCAGGTCGAGGAACGCCTCGCCGGTGGCGGTCTCGTAGCGGAGGTCGCGGTTGAACAGGCCGACGGAGCCGTTGGGGAAGTTCTCGGCGATGGTCCGGTAGCGGCGCTCGCTCTCGGCCAGGCGGCGCTTGCGCTCGCGCTCCTCCGTGATGTCCTGGATCATCGCCAGCCCGTTGACCACCTCGTCGCCCTCGTAGATCGGGATCACGCGCCCGCGGGCCAGTCGACCCTGGTACTCGAACTCGAAGACGCCCGACTCGCCCTCGAACACCGCCTCGTAGTGGGGCAGGGCGTTCTCCACGAAGTCGGGGCTGTGGATGTCACGCAGGCGTTCGCCCACCATGTCCTCGGGGTCCTTCGGGAGGTCCTCGAACGCCTCGCCGTCGACGGCCTCGTAGCGGAGATCGGGGTTGAACAGGCCGACGGAGCCGTTGGGGAAGTTCTCGGCGATGGTCCGGTAGCGGCGCTCGCTCTCGGCCAGGCGGCGCTTGCGCTCGCGCTCCTCCGTGATGTCCACGATCACGGTGATGATCGCCGGTTCGCCCTTGTACTCGACGCGCGTCCCGTGGGCCCTGACGTCGACGCGGTGGCCCTCCTTGTGGCGGAGCGTGGTCGTGTAGCGGGACTCGCGCACCTCGCCCTCCAGTCGCCGCCGGATCTGCTCGGCCACGTAATCGCGCTCCTCCGGCACGACGTGTTCGAGAGGGTCCATCGACGCCATTTCCTCCTGGGTGTACCCCATTATCTCGGCGGCGGTCGGGCTCACGTACCGGTAGCCGTCCGCGTCGGCGAGCATGATGCCGACGAGCGACTGTTCGACGAGGGCCCGGTACAGGTCGGCGGTCTCGCGGAGTTTCCGTTCGAGTTCCCGCTGGTGGCTCACGTCGCGCAGGATGCCGGCGTAGTACCGCCGCCCCCCGAGGGTGAACGTGCTGAACGACGCCGACAGGGGCACTTCGCCGCCGTCCTGTCGCGTCCCCGTGAGGTCGACGCCGCCCTGACCGTGGGTCGACTGCACGACGTCGAAGCCGTCCGCCCCCGGCGCGTCCCCGGACCCCGCGGGGAGGATCGTCGAGAGGGGTTGGCCCTCCAGGCACGTCGGCTCGTAGCCGAGCACCTCGCTCACCGCGTGGTTGACGTACTCGACGTCGCCCTGGCAGTCGACGGTCAGGATGACGTCGTTCGCGTGGGTCGTGAGCGCCTGGAGGTGCGACTGGCTCCGCGTGGCGCGCCGCTCGGCGCGGCGGCGCTCGACCGCGTTCACGATCCGGTTGGCGAGGACCGCCCAGTCCTCGCGGCCGTCGGTGCGCTTGACGTAGTCGGTGACGCCGGCCGAGATGGCGTCGGCCGCGACCCCCTCGCTCCCCTGCCCGGTGAAGACGATGAAGGGGAGGTCCGGATAGGTGTCGCGGACGCGTTCGAGGAGTTCGATCCCGTCGGAGTCTGGGAGGACGTAGTCGGCGACGACGCAGTCGACGTCGGCCGTCGCGAGTTCCGCCACGGCCGCCGACGCGTTCGTCACCGCGGACACCTCGATCCGCCCCTCGACGCTGGGCAGCATGGAGCGAGACACGTCGAGCAGTTCGGCCGAGGCGTCGACGTGGAGTACGGAGATCCGAGACCCGGCCCGGTGCATAGCGGATGTGACGGTTCAGCCGTATTAAGCGTTGGCTCGACGTTCGTCTCGGCTCATCGCCGCAGGGTCGACCAGTACACGGTGCCCCAGTCTCACTCGACCGGGTCGAACCCGTCGGGCTGTTTGCGGCGGTCGACCACCCGGTTCCCGCGGTCGAGTCGTTCGACTTCGGCCCACTCCGGAAGCTCCGACTCCTGCATCGGCAACAGCCACACCAGTTCGTTCGCAGCCGTCTCGAACACCTCCCACCCGGCGTCCTCGTCCCACATGCAGACCCGCCACTCCCCGGACTCCAGATTCCACCCGACCTCCCAGTCGGTGTAGAACGCTCCGTCTGATCCTCCGTAAACGGTCATGCGATCCCCCTACCTGGCTTCCATCCGGGGGGACTGTAAATAGATTTCTGCGTTCTTCGTGAGTGGTACGGTTCTAGACACCAATCTTCGCCTATCGCTAACCGAACGACCATCCGCTCGTCGCCGCGAGGGTAACCGATGCTAGTTACCACGATCGTCACACACAGTTTGTCCCCGAAACGGGTCGGCCGATGGGCGAACGCCCCCCGGGCGCCGCTCGCGCGCGGTCGACGACCGCCCGACCGGCGCCCGTGACCGTCGGTCGCGACCGACCCTGGCGACGAGAAGCGCGCCCGGCGTTCGTGCGTGGTGTCACCACACCGGCAAGCTGTCACGTCGAGTGCAAATGGTCGAAAACCCACACGTAGTTTCCCGATTTCCGCGTGCCGTTGGGCGGATGCGAACCCATCCCGTGGAAACGATTACCGGGCTATAGAGGCCCCAGTAGACCCATCTATCACCAATATCAGCGCTTAAGCCCGATGAGCCACAGTACTAGCTATGTCACAGGTTCGGCCCAGCCAGGCGACGGTCGTAACGGTCAGAAAACCGATGAACGATCACGGGACGATGACCGTCGAAGTCGAGTCGGGCAACGAGAACCGGCACGTCGTCGAGTACGCGGACGACGACCTGAAGCGGACGCTGGAGTCGCTGCCCGTCGGCACCAGCGTCCCGCTCAGCATGCGCCCGGTCGGCATCCGCGCCAACGTCTGGGAGGCCGTCGACCTCCGCGGGCGGCGCCCCGCCGGCGCCGCGCGGGGCGTGGCCGACCTCGACTGAACCGCCCCCGCCCCGCTGGCGCCCGCGACGCTCACGCGACTCGTCGCCGCGCCACGCGGCTCCCCCGTGGCTGTTCCCACACGGCCACCAGTGGCTTTTACCGCCGGGCCGCCCTCTCGCCGTCGATGGCCGATGGTAGCTACGAGACGTCGATCGAGGTTCGCTTCCGCGACCTCGACTCGCTGGGTCACGTCAACAACGCGGTGTACGCGACGTACTTCGAACAGGCGCGCCTGCGCTACCTGCGGGACGTCCACGAGGTCGACTTGGACGAGGTGAACTTCGTCGTCGCCCGGCTGGAGGTCGACTACCGGGCCCCGATCGAGGCCGTCGAGCCGGTGACGGTCGGCGTCGGCGTCGACTCGGTGGGCGAGACGAGTTTCACGCTGGGCTACGCCCTCGAGAACGCGGCCGGCGTCAAGGCCACGGGCCGGACGGTCCAGGTCGTCCTCGACGCCGACGGGACGCCGGCGCCGATGGACGACGACTGGCGCGCGCGCCTGGAGGCCGAGGAGCGCCCGGCCGACGACGACTGACGGTCCCGGGCGGCAGTTCGGGGACGCCCATCGTCCCCGGCGGGTCAGTGCATCTTCAGTTCGACGCGACGGCCGTCGGGATCCCGGACGTACGCCGCCCAGGCGCGCCCGTAGGCCCCGTACCGGCGGCGGGGTTCGCCGTCCTCGACCTCGACACCGGCCTCGCGCAGGTCGTCGAGCGCGGACTCCAGTTCCGCCCGCGAGTCGACCTCGGCCGAGCGCAGGAGGAGACAGACGTGCTCGGGCCCGACGTCGAACGGTTCCTCGGTGGGGACGAGGTGGAGGTTGCGGCCGCCGGCGACGACGGCCACGTAGGGAACGTCGCCGGCCTCGTAGCGCTCCCGGTCGCGGAGCGACAGGCCCAGCAGGTCGTGGTAGAACGCCAGCGCGCGGTCGAGGTCCGAGACCCGGAGCGCGACGTGATCCAGGTCGACGACGTCGACGGTCATGGCCGAACCAGGCGGGCGGCGGGAGTAAAGGTGGCGCCGGGCGGGCACTGCCGCGGTGCTCGACCGCGGCAGGCGGGCACTCGGGCCGACTCGCTCACTCCAGCAGGTCCCGCGTGCGCCGGTGGCGGTAGCGGAACATCGGTTCGAAGCCGATCCGGGCGAGGGGGGCGACGGTGCGCCCGAGGGGACCGAGCGGGAGTTCGTACTCGACGCGGTCGTTCACGATGGTCTCGTCGCCGTCGGCGAAAAACCGGTGGGCGTGGCGCCAGCGCGGGAAGGGCCCCTGGTCCATCACGTCGACGAATCGCGCGGCGCCGGGGGTCTCCTTTCGCTCGACGATCCGCGACACCCACCGCTGGCGCGGCCCGACGCCGAGGGGCTGGATCGACATGCGGATCTGCGTGCCGGGTTCGAGCACGTCCGGGTCGGGGTTCCCGTCGGCGTCGACGACGTGCTCGACGCGCAGGTGCATCCAGTCCGGGGTGAGCGCTTCGAGCCCCGTGATCCGGGAGTGAAACGACCAGACGGCGTCGAGCGGGGCGCGGACCCTCGTCTCGCGCTCGTAGACGGGCATGGGTCGAGTTGGGGCCGACGGCGCAAAAACGCGTCCCTCCGGCGGCGTCGACGGGAGGCGGCGCGGACGTGTCCCGCGCGCGGGACGCGATCGCGCCGGTCAGAGCGTAAAGCGGGTCACGGTGGTCCCGGCGGCGACGAGGTCGGCGTCGGTCGCCGCCGCGACGACGACCTGGTTCTCGCCGTACTCGATGCCGAGTTTGGCGCGGAACTCCCCGTCTTCGGGGTCGACGAGGCGGGTCTCGGTGGGCGTCTTCACCGCCACGAGGGCGCCGTCGGTCTCGCCGGAGACGACGATGCGGTCGCCGTCGAAGTGGGTGTCGACCTCGAGGTCGGGTCCCGCCGGACGCTCGCGTTCGAGGTAGCGTTCGCGGACGAACGCCGGCGTCTCGACGGGGCGGCCGGCCGAGACCCCGTGGGCGAGGCGGACGAACTGGGCCATCGACCAGGCCAGCGGGGTGGCCGCCCCGGTCCCCTCGCCGAACTCCCAGTTGTACTCGGTGCTGTAGTCGCGGTCCCACACCTGCTCGGGGAGCATCCGGCCCGAGTTGGCGAAGCCCTGCATCGTCTCCAGGAGGTTCGCGGGCTTCAGCGCCGATTCGTCCCGGTCTTCGTTCAGCAGTTCGTACTCGCCGCGTTCGCCGGTGAAGATCGGCCAGAGGCGCCCCCGGCCCTTGTGCGCGACCGACCAGGGCGCGCCCTCGTCGTCGCCCTCCCGCTCGCCGTAGCCGTCGCCGTTGTACCGGTAGAACGCCGGGCCGTACGGGGTGTCGACCCGGATCGTCTCGTCGACCTCGGTCAGCGTGTTGCGGATCACCTCGTCGTCCCACGGTTTGATCCCCAGCCGCGTCAGTTCGAGGAACCCACCGTCGATGATCTCCCGCTCGTCGAGGGTCGGGCCGTGGTTGGCGAGCGTGCGCATGTGCCCGGCGTCGGGGTCGCCGTCGCGGGTGATGCGGACGTAGTACGGGGTGTTGGTGTGCAGGTCGGTGCCGGTGTCGGTCGCGGTCCACTCCTCGACGCGGTCGGTCCAGGCGTCGGCGAGCGAGAGCCAGATCAGCGCGTCGGCCGCCTGGTCCTCCCCGATGGCGATCGCGCCCGCACAGGCCAGTCCCGCGATCTCGGCGGCGATCGAGGACGGCGAGTAGCCGGCTTCCTCCTCCCATCGCTCCTGGGCGGTCGGCGGCCCGTTGCGCGCGACGTAGTCCGCCGAGCGCTTCACGTTGACGTATCCGTATGGCACCTCCTCGAAGTCGATCCCGCGCTCGTAGAGGGTGTAGGCCATCACCTGCGGGAAGGAGATGTTGTCCATCTGCTCGCCGCCCCAGCGGGTCCGCCCGTTGAGGTAGGTGTTCTGCGGGATGAACCCCCGCTCGTCCTGCTGGTAGGTGTAGACGTACGAGAGGTTGTCGACGGCGGTGGCGACGTCGTCCACCGCCTCGAAGACGGTGAACACCTGGTAGAGGTCCCGCGACCAGACGAAGTTGTAGCCGTACCCCTTGGACTCCTCGGCGGAGACGGCCTCGCCCCACGGCACCGACGGCGAGGCCAGCCCCGCGCCGTGGAAGGTCTTGTCCTCGACGGCCCGCAGGGACATCAGCGCGGTGAGGTACTGCGGTTCGAGGTCGGGATCGCCCCGGACGCTGTCGGGGACCTCCTTCTCGGCGAGGAAGTCGGCCCAGGAGTCGGCGTAGGCGGCGCGGACGCGCTCGTACCCGCGGGTGAGCGCGCCGGCGGCCTCCCCGAGGGCCGCGGCGGTGTCGGCGTTCTCCGCGAACCCGAGCGCGATGGTCTCCACGAGATCCGCGCCGGTTCCGATTCGACCGACGAGGACGACGTTCTCGTTGTCCACTCTGTCCCTCGACTCGGGCAGGCGCCCCTTGGAGAACAGGTTCGACAGTCGGCGGGAGCCGGCCACGCCGACGGTCGCCCAGTCGAAGCGGCCGTCGGCGGCCATCGACACCGCGACGGAGTACTCCTGGCCGTTCTCGTCGATCAGCAGCGGTTCGGCGGTCGAGGTCTCGTCGAAGGCCTCCGCGTCGCGGGCGACCAGGTGGTAGCCCCCGGGCTGGCCGAGGCGCAGGGCGCGGTCCTTGTTGCCCGTGTTCACGAGGGCGGTGTCCGCGACCGCGTACACGTCGTACTCGTTGTCGTCCCCGGCCTCGAACCGGACGTCGCACAGCAGCGCGTCGTGTTCGGGATCGGTCGCGTACTCCACCTGCAGGGTCCACTCGTGGCCGCGGCCGTCGCCCGTCTCGGTGACGGTGTGCCGAAACAGGAGCGCGTCGTCCTCGGCGACCTCGGTCGTCCGCTCGATGGTGTCGGCGTGGTCGTCCCGCCGGGTCTCGTTGTGAGTGCGGGCGGTGTACTCGGAGTCGTCGGCCGCGTCCACGATTAGCATGTCGAGGGTCCGGAGGTTCATCAGGTCGACGCGTGGGAAACGCACCTCGGTCAGCGCGCCCTCGGTGAGGGTGAACCACACCCGCGAGGGGTCGCTGACCCGGTGGTCGGCCACCGTCCCGACGCCGTACTTCTCGCCGGTGGTCCACCGGGGGCGGTCGCCGGGGCCCGAGGGGGCTGACTTGGGCGCGGGGAGCGCGTCGTGCTCGTGGAGCAGGCCGGTGGTGTGGAGGCGGATCGCGTGGGGCCAGCCCAGCGGCGCCGCCGAGTCGAAGGTCCCGTCGTCGAACACCTGCTCGGCGAGGTAGCCGGCGGACGTCGTCAGCCCGGCGTCGGGCTGGAGCAGCGCGTACAGGTCGCTCGCCCAGTCGAACAGCTCCTGGCTCTCCGGCGGGACGTCGTCCACGGTCGCGGCCGTGGAGGTCCTCCCGGCCGCCGCGCCGGAGTCGGTCACGGGTTTCGACGCCCCGCGACCGGGATTCCCGGACTTCGGGGCCGTTGCATTCGAATCGCCGGCGCCGCCGTCTCGTCCCCTCCTCCCGGTCGCCCCGGCGTCGGCCGCGGCGCGCGCTTTGAGCAGGGCGGCGAGCGTCCCGGCGGCGTTGGCGCCCCAGGCCGTCGACACCGACCAGATCTTCTCGTCGTCCTGTCCCGCCGAGCGCCAGTAGTCCTCCTCGAACCGGATGAGGCCCGCGACGCCCTCGCGGGGCTGGCGGTACAGGCGGTCGATGGTGGTGAGGACGTGCGTGGTCAGTCGGTCGAGGTCCGCGTCGGTGACCCGGTCCCCGGCGTCGACCATCGACCCGATGGCGTCGTAGGCCGCGACGGCCTCGACGAGGGCGAACGTGCTCGCGTCGGCGCGCGCGTCGAGGTCGCCGTCGCGCTCGCGGAGGGCGTACAGTTCGGCGTCCGCGTCCCAGAGGCGGTCGAGGCCGTCGTGGACGGTCGCGGCCTGGGCGGCGGCGTGCTCCCGGAGGTCGTCGTTGACCGGCGCCCGCGCGACCGTCGCGTACGCCTGGAGGTAGGTCGCAGCCGTGTGAGCGAACCGGCCGATCATGTTCTCCCAGGCGTTCTGGCACTCCTCGGGGAGGCCGTCGGCCGCCAGCGTCTCGTCGAGCCCCTCGACGCCGTCCGCGATGGCGCGCCGAACCGCGTCGGCCAGGTCGTCGGGGAGGTCGTCGCGGCGGGTGCGGAGCAGCGCCGCCAGGAAGCAGAGGACGGAGGCGGTCTGGTCGGCCTGGTACTCCGGCTTGTCGGAGTCCTCGACGCGCGCGTGGGCCCAGCCGGGGGCGAGCGAGCCGTCGACGGCCCAGACGCGGTGGGGCCAGGTGCCGTCGTCGAGTTGCGTGTCCACGAAAAAGCGCGCGCTCCGGACGAACGACTCGTCGAGGTCGAGCCCGAGGCGCTCGTCGGCGGCGAGCAGGTGGCGGGCGACCTCGCTGTCGTCGCGGAACCAGGTGTAGCCGTAGCCGCCGGAGTGGGCGTAGAAGGGGTCGAACTCCGGGCCGGCGATCCGGGCGCCGGTGGGCGCCGTGAGCAGCGAGATGGCCCGGAGGTCGGCCCGGGCCAGCCGTCCCCGCGGGACGTCGTCCGGGACGGACACCTCGGCCTGCTCGCGGGCCGCCCTGCGCATGTCGTCGGCCGTGCCGTGGGCGAGCGCGCAGTGGCGGATGTCGGCGAGGGCGTCCTCGCGGGCGACCTCGGCGTGGCTCGACAGCTGCGTGACGAGCGTCGTCGTCGCGGCGCGACCGTCGCGTTCGAGCGGGGCCGAGACGACGACGTCGCCGCTGAGGTGGGTGTCCTCGTAGCGCTCCAGGACGGCCTCCCGCGGGAACTCGAAGGCCTCGTCCGAGAGCATCTCCTCGAAGCGCTCGGGGATCTGTCCGCGGACGTCGTCCAGGCCGGTCGAGGCGGTGACATAGTCGTGTTCCTGTCGGTGGAACACCTCGACGGCCTTGGCCCCCGACGGGCCGCCCTCCTCGTGGATGAGCCGCCCCACCCGGGTCTCCCGGCCCTCGGGCGCGAACGTGAGGAACGCGGTGAGGTGGGCGTCGGTCGGGATGGCGCCGCGGAGTTCGACGTGGGTGACGTGGGCGCGGCCGAGCGTCAGGTCGTACTGGTGGACCGTGTACTCGCCCGCGTCGTACTCGGTCTCGACGAGGGAGGTCTCCCGGTAGTAGTGCTGGCGAACCGGATCGAGTTCGTCGAACCACCGGGTGCCGCCCTCGGTCTCGATGCCGAACCGGGACCGGTCGATGCCGTACAGCCCCGAGAGCGCGGACGAGTAGTCGCGCAGCGACCCGCGGGGATCGACGTAGACGAGCCGATCGCCGTGACCGGAGAACGCCCCGGCGGCGGTCTGGCTCTCCTCGGGAAAGCGCGACCCCCGATCGCGCTTGTACTCGTTCAGCGCCGTTCGCAGTCGCATGGGTTCACACCAGTTCGCGGCGACATAAGTATTAGTGGATTCCCCCTTTTTGCACGATCGACGGCCACAGTCGCCGGTTCGTGCCGGGTCGCCTGACGGTCACCGGCGCCGACGCGCCTCCCCGGCGAGGGTTCGACGCGACCCCCCGCGAGCTTCGACGCGGCGGTCAGACGAGCAACAGGACGGTCGTGTACCCGGCCACGCCGACGCCGAACGCCCAGAAGTTGCTCTCCCGGTTCTCGGGGAGTTCCTCCTTGATGACGTTGAGGATCACGCCGCCGGAGAGGAACGCCAGCAGGAGGCCGAGCAGCGTCTCCGGGACGCCGACGAACAAGCCGACGAAGGCGCCGACGAACACGGCCCCCGCGAGGATCCACCGTCCCCATCTGAGATAGGCGCGCCGGTGGTGTTCCCGGAGCCCGTGGTCGTTCACCACGAAGTGGAGGGCCATCGCGGTGGTGTACAGCAGGAGGTTCACGAGACCCGTCTCCTCCCGGTGGAGCAGGAAGTACCCGATGAGCACGTTGTAGACCGCGAACGACCCCACGTGGAGCCAGAAGATACCCGGGTGGGGCTCGCTTTCGTCGTCGCCCGCTCGCCGGTCCGCGTGCGACCGGCGACGCGACTGGACGACGAGTCGCTCCAGGCCGTAGAAGACGGCGAACCCGGCCAGTGCGACGAGAAACAGCGCGCGCTCGCTGGTCGCGGCCACCAGCCGGGCCGTCTCGCCGGATCGCTCCATGATCTCCGCCTGGTGTTCGGTGATCTCGGGCAGGAGGTGGACGAACACGTAGGCGACGGAGATGCCGCCCGCCAGCGACAGGTACTGACTCCGCGGAATGACCCGGAGAAGCCGGAGTTTGCTGGCGAAGGCGTGGACCGCTGCCAGCCCCGCAGCGAGGAGGAGGACGACGACGGGAGAGGACATACGGGCTCCTCGGAGGGGAGCGGAAAAGGCGACCCCCTTGCGCTCGCCACTCGACCGGCGGCGCCTGCGCGGGGCTCTGCGCACTCTCGCGCCGAGTTCGAGTCCCCCTTCACCCGCCGGTTCGACGCCCTCTCACCGCAGGGCGACGCCCGGGAGCGTTAGTTTAGGATCCCCTAAAAATCGAAAGTGCTTTAGGAGTTTAGGGCTGCCTAAATCACATGTCGAACGACACACGCGACGACGGGCGGGCGACGAGACGCGAGTACCTGACGTACGGTGCGATCCTCGGGAGCGGGCTGCTCGCCGGCTGTGCCGGCGACTCCTCGCCGGAGTCGGGATCGACGGCGACGAACGGAGAGACGACGGACGCGACGACGTCGGCGGGAACCGACGCGAGCGCGAGGACGACCGCGGAGCCGACGGAGACGAGCGCGCCGGCAGCAGAGTCGTACGCCGTCTCGATCGAGCCGATGGGGACGGTCGAGTTCGACGGCGTCCCGGAGACCTGGGTCGCCAACAACGGGAGCTGGGCGGACATGGGCGTCGCGCTCGGTCGCGAGCCGCCGATGGGCGTCTGGCTCACCGGCCGCTACCACACGCAGTACTACGACGACATCCCGGGCGTGAGCGTCGACGAGAGCGGGATACAGCAGCTCTGGGGCGACAGCGGCGTGGGCAAGGAGCAGTTCTACGAACTCGACGCCGACGTCCACGTCATGGACCCGAACTTCCTGCTGAACCGGGGTCAGTGGAGCCGGTCGGACGTCGACGAAATCGTCGGAAACGTCGCCCCGATGTTCGGCAACAGCAGCTTCTCGCGTGGCTACGTCTGGCACGAGGACTACCGCTACTACACCCTCTACGAGGCCTTCGAGAAGCTCGCGCAGGTGTTCCAGCGCACGGATCGCTACGAGGCATTCGAGGCGGTCCACGGGGAGTTCCAGGCCAACCTCGCACCGGTCGTCCCGGCCCGGAGCGAGCGGCCGTCGGCCGCGGTCGTCTGGGGGGGCGGCGACCAGCCGACGGAGTTCTACCCCTACGTGATCGACGAAGGGACGAGTTTCAAGCACCTCCGCGACCTGAAGGTGAAAGACGCGCTGGCGACCAGCGACGTCAAGGACTTCCACAGCAGCCGCGGCGCCATCGACTTCGAGACGCTGCTGCAGATCGACCCCGAGGTGCTCCTGGTTCGCGGCCAGGAGGCGAAGACGCGCGCGGAGTTCCGGGACACCGTGGTCGCGTTCATGGAGGGACACAACGTCGCGAACGACCTCACCGCGGTCGGGAACGGCGACGTCTACCGCGCCGGGCCGCTGTACCAGGGGCCCATCGCGAACCTGGTCGTGACCGAGCGTCTCGTGAAGACCCTGTACGGCGCCGAGGGCGAACTGTTCGACCGACAGCGCGTCGCGGACGTCGTCGCGGGAGACCTCTGAGCGTGTCGCCCGCAGCGTTCGCACGCGCGGGGGGCGGCCGGAGCGGTGCGGGGCAGGCCGGGCGGGCCGCGGTCGCGTCCCCCGACGACGGAGGCCGCGGCGCGAGGTGGTGAGCGTGGCGGGCGACACGCGTCGTCGGGGGGCGACCCCCGCCCGCGACCGCCGGCTGGGCTGGCTCGACGGCTCGCTGGCCACGCTCTGTCTGGGCAGCCTCGTCGTCGCCGTCGTCGCCGGTCTGGTGCAGGTGAGCTTCGGCGCGTACACGATGACGCTCGTCCAGGCCTGGGGGGCGGTGTTCAACCCGAACGTCCTGTTCGACCTCAACGTCTGGCGAGCGTTCCTGCTCGGCGCCGACCTGCCGGAGATGAACCGACGGAGCCTGATCGTCTGGAACATCCGGATGCCCCGCGTCGTCGTCGCGGTCCTGGCGGGGATGTGCCTGGCCGTCTCGGGTGCCATCTTCCAGGCGGTGACCCGAAACGAGCTGGCGAGCCCGTTCATCCTCGGGGTCTCCTCGGGGGCGGGCTTTACGGTTCTGCTGACGCTGGTGGTGTTCAGCGGGCTCTCCTCGCTGCTCCCGCTGCTGGCGGCCGTCGGCGGGACCGTCGCCTTCCTGCTAGTGTACACCATCGCCTGGAAGGGCGGGACGAGCCCCGTCAGGCTGGTCCTGGCCGGCGTCATCGTCAACATGGTGTTCCAGTCGCTCCAGCGCGCGCTCTTCTTTTTCGCCGACGACCTCGGCACGGTCCAGTCGGCGCTCGGCTGGATCACCGGCTCGCTCACCGGCGTGGGCTGGGTCGACGTCCGGATCGCCCTCCCCCCGACGCTCGTGGCCGTCACCCTCGCGCTGGCGGGTGCCCGGCAGCTCAACGTCCTGCTCCTGGGCGAGGGGACGGCCAGTTCGCTGGGGATGCGCGTCGAGCGGGTCCGCTTTTTGCTCTCGGGGGTCGCCATCCTCGCGGCGAGCGCAGCCATCTCCGTCGCGGGCATCGTCGGCTTCTTCGGGCTCGTCGTCCCGCACATCGTCCGCCTCGTCGTCGGCAGCGACTACCGCCGGCTGCTCGTCGGCTGCGTCTTCGCCGGGCCGGCGCTGATGGTGCTCGCCGACGTCGGCGCTCGGCTGGCGCTGAACCCGGTACAGATCCCGGTCGGCGTCGTCACCGGCCTCGTCGGCGGCCCGTACTTCCTGTACCTGATGCGCCGGCAGGACCGCATGGGGGAGATCTGATGCCGGACGAGGACGCCGCGGAGGTCGATCGGGAGCGCCCCGGCGACGCCGCGGACACGGACGGGCGAGAGCGGACTACTGACGGCGCGGAGTCCGGCGGGCGAGCGCGGGCCCCCGACGGCGCGGAGGAGCGGCGCTCCGACGGACCGGACACTGACGAGCGAGCGCGTCGGGTCCGAACGGCACAGACGCGGGCCGAGAGCAAGCTCGTCGGCGACTCGCTCGCCGTCGGCTACCCCTCGACCGACGAGCCGGTCGTCGAGTGCGAGACCGTCGTGCTCCCGGAGGGGGAGATCACGGCCCTCGTCGGCCCGAACGGCAGCGGAAAGAGCACCCTCCTGAAGGCGATGGCGAACCAGCTCTCGCCCGAGCGCGGGCGGATCGTCCTCGACGGCACGGCGATCCAGTCGATGGACGCCAAGGAACTCGCCCGCCGACTCGGCCTGCTGTCCCAGGAGAACTCGTCGCCGGGAAGCCTCACCGTCGAGGAGCTGATCTACCACGGGCGGTACCCCCACCGGGGCTTTTTCGACTCGCTCGGCGAGGCCGACCACGCGGCCGTCGACCGGGCCATCGACCTCGCCGGCGTCGGGGACCTCCGCGACAAGGAGATGGGCAACCTCAGCGGCGGGCAGAAACAGCTGGTGTGGATCGCCATGGTGCTCGCCCAGGAGACCGACCTGCTGTTGCTCGACGAGCCGACGACGTTCCTCGACCTGCACCACCAGCTCCGGGTCATGGAGGTCGTCCGCACGCTCAACGACGAACAGGGCGTCACCGTCGGCATCGTCCTCCACGACATCGGGCAGGCCGCCCGCTTCGCCGACAACCTCGTCGCCATGAAGGACGGCGGGCTGTACGACTGGGGCCCCCCCCGGGACGTGGTGACAGGGGAGTTGCTGGCCGACGTGTTCCGCGTCGACGCCACCGTCGACCGGGAGAGCCCGACCGGCCCGCACATCTCGCCCCACCGGGCGCTCGACGAGTGACGGTCCAGGACGGGTCGGAGCGATCGGTTTTATTCCCGGCCGGTAAGATGATGGATACGTGACTCGAACTGGTCCCCTCCACCTGCGACTGAACGAGACCTGGACGGCCGCTCTTATCGGCGGCGGACTCTCCATTCCGGCCACCCTCGGCGGCCTCTGGCTGTCAGGTACCGAGAGCGAACTGGTCCTCGACGCGGTGTTCTTCGGCGGCTTGCTCGCCGGTGTCCTCGCCACTCGCTGGACGGACTCCTCGGGCAGCGCCGCCGGCTTCCGGGCCGGTCTGATCGGCGGGCTGCCGGGGGTGGTGTTGCTCTCCGAGATGGTGTACGCTGCGGGTGCGCTTGAGGGGCCGCTGTGGTTCCAGGTGATCGCCCTCGTCGGAACGGTGGGAACGGTGACCCTCGTCCTGTTCGTCGTCAGCGGGATCGCCGGGTGGACCGGCGGGCGGGTCGGCAACTGGGCGGCGCAGAAGCTCGGTTTCGAGGGGCCGCCCACGCAGGAGACGTGAGCGCGGTCAACGTCCTCCGGCCTCGACGACGGCTCGCCGCCCCCTTCCTGGCGGTCCTGTACCCGTTGCTCTGGCTGGCCGTGCGAGGGACCGCGACCGATCGCGGTCGCTCCGTAGCGGGCGGTTCGCTCCGGGGGCTCGCGTTCATGGCTGGCGCCGCGATCCTGAGCTACCTCGTCGCCGTCGCCGTCACCGCCGCGGTTCGGCCAGACCCGGACGCGCTCCCCGGGTGGGCCCGGGCGCTCGTCGCGCCGTCGACCGGGACGCTGCTCCTCGTCGCGGGCGCGTCGCTGGCGGTCGCGGCCTACGTCGTCGGCGCACCGGCCCTCCACGTTCCCCGCTGGTTCGACGCGGCCGCCAGAGTCGTCGGGATCGCACTCGGCTGGCCGCTCGTCGCCGTCACGCTCGGCCTGTACGCCGTCGGGAACGCGGCGCCGGCGCTCCAGCGCGCGTTCCACCTCCAGGTGCTGGTGACGCTCGGCGGCGTCTCGCTGTCGGCAGTCTGGCTGTTGCTCCTGTCCAGTTGGCTCGCGGCACTCCCGAGGCGGCTGACGCGGGCGTAGCTCAGCCGGACGGCTCGTCGGGGGCGTCCGCGGCCCGCCGCTCGGCGTCGTATCGCCGGACGAGCGCGCCGACGTACCAGAACTTCAGCCCCATCGAGAGCGCGCCGAACAGGGCGGCCCGTCGGGGTCGCCGCCGGTAGGCGGCCGCGAGCGCGTACCCCGTGACGGGGACGTTGAGGAGGTTGAGGACGTTCGGGTACGAGCGGTCGAGGAGTCCCGCCCCCCGCTCGGTCGTCCACCACCGCTCGGCGAGCACCACCCGGGTCATCCAGGCGTCGTCGTCGTCCGAGGAAGCAAACAGGAGCGGGTTGGCGAGCGCGAACGCGAGGACCGCGACCGCCGCCCGCCACCGGCGGTGGTAGATCGCCCAGAGCAGCGCCGGCGTCACGAGGACGCGGCTCCACCCGCTCTTCGGGTTCGAGTGGCGCCGCCAGAACGTCTCGCGGAGGTCGTCGAGGCCGTCACGGTCGTCGAAGTCAAGCACACCCGACGCGAGGCGCCGGGCGACGATCAAGATATCCCGCTCGGCGACGTGGGGCTTACTGGCTGGCGATCCAGTCGCGGGCGTCGGCCATGCTGCTCGTCATGTGCGCCTCGTAGGGCAGGTGTTCGAGCCCCGCGAGCAGTTCGTCCATATCCATCTCGGCGATGACGCTCTCGGCCGTAATTGTGACGACGTACTCCGCGCCCGCGTCGATCATCTCCGGCATCCACTCCTCCTGTAACCACGCCTGGTCGGACTCGTCGTGTGCCTCGACCGAACTCGTGTCGACGATGGCCTTCGAGGTGTCCCGCCGCTGGAACTCGTCGAGCAGGGCGTTACAGCCGCGCCTGAACCGGCTGCCGCTCGCGAAGTCGTTCCAGGTGAAGACGACGCAGCGGAGGTCGTCGTCCCACTCCATCGTGTACAGGGCCGTCTCTTCGACCACTTGCTGTGGCATGCCACCCCGTCGTCGGAACTGGATGATAAATCGCCCGCCCTCGAAATCAAATCTGATAACTTCCGGCGGTCGCGCGTCGGAGCGAACACCTGGCGGTCGCGGCGCACCACGGCGACTACACCGATACTACCGGCTGTCGGGGTTGCCTCGACATCAGAACTGATACGTGGCTGGCGGCGGTGACTCGCCAGTCGCGCTATCGGCCCACCAGGCCACCCGAATCCAGGCGGCGGTGTCGACGAATCGTTACCGACTGGCGATCCAGTCGCGGGCGTCTTCCATGCTGCTCGTCATGTACGACTCGTAGGGCAGGTGTGCCATCCCCTCGACGATCTCCTCCGCGTCCATCTGGGAGATAACGCTCTCGGCCGTGATGGTGACGATTGCGTCCGCCCCGGCGTCGATCATGCTCGGCGTCCAGTGTTCCTGGATCCACTGCTGGTCGGACTCGTCGTGGGCCTCGACCGCGCTGGCGTCGACGATCACCTTCGAGCAGTCCCGCCGCTTGAACTCCTCCAGGCCGGCGTTTGCACCGCGCTTGAACCGGTCGCCGCTGGAGAAGTCGTTCCAGGTGAAGACGAAGCAGTCGAGCCCTTCGTCCCATTCGATCGTGTACAGGTCGGTGTCCTCTACCACTTGTGATGGCATACCGTCCCGTCCTCGGAACCGAGTGATAAATCTCACGCGCCGATAATCAGTTCTGATAAAAAATACTCGTCCGGTATCGGTCGGGAGAGGGCCCCAGTGACACACTGTCAGTAGCCGAGGTGCCGGTAAGAATCGAAGTTGATAATTTTTGGGTCAGAGTTAAGTCCCGTTCCACAGCACCTGGGGGTATGGCCGCAGATGCGCGCGGATCGAACGAACCGCAACAAGCCGGGGGCGGACAGTCGCCGTCGGGTGTCGAGGACACGCTCAAGAAAGTTCGGCGGGTCTCACAGATGGTCGCGGGGAAGTCCGCGGAGATCCGGGAGCTCGTGACCACCCAGTCCGACAACGTCCGCGAGGTGGCCAGCGAGGTGTCGAACCTCTCGGCCACCATCCAGGAGGTCGCGTCGAGCGCCAACCAGGTCAAGCAGATCACCACGCGCGCCCGCGACCTCACCAGTCGGGGCGTCGACGTCGCCGACGACGCCATCGGCGCGATGCGCTCCGTCGAGGCGGCGAACGACGACGTGTCGGAGGACGTCGAGCAGTTGCAGGCCCGGATCGAGGAGATCGACGAGATCGTCGACGTGATCAACGACATCGCGGACCAGACCAACATGCTCGCGCTGAACGCCTCGATCGAGGCCGCCCGGGCCGGCGAGGCCGGCGAGGGGTTCAGCGTCGTCGCCAACGAGGTCAAGGAACTCGCCGAGGAGTCCCAGAGCAACGCCGCGAACATCGAGGAACTCGTCGACGACATCAAAAGCGACACCGAACGCACCGTCGAGAGCATCGAGAACGCGAGCGAACAGGTGACGACGGGGATCGAGCAGGTCAACGAGACGGTCGACATCCTCCACGAGATCGACGCGACCGTCGAGGAGGCGACCCAGGGGGCACAGGAGGTGGCCAACGCCGCCGACGAGCAGGCCGCCTCGACCGAGGCGGTGGCGAGCATGATCGACGAGACCGCCGACAGCACCGACGAGGTCACGTCGAAGATCAAGCGCGTCGCCGCGGCCAACGAGGAACAGACCGACCACATCGAGGATCTGCAGGCTGCGCTGTCGACGAACGACGCCTGACCGCCGTCGGAAGCGTCGCGCGCGCCCTGACGACCGCGCTCGACCCCCTCCTCTCCAACGACGGCGCCCGACCCCCTCCTCTCCAACGACGGCGCCCGATTCCCTCCTCTCCGACGACTGCGCCCGACCCACTCCTCTCCGGCGACTGCACCCTGCGGGCGTGCGACACGTTCTTCGGTTGGAATTTGTGTGAAGGGGTAAAGCCAAAGTCCCGGATCGCTAGGTACTATCCATGCAGCACCCAGGTCCGCCCCAGTTCATGGCCGTCGGCGAGACGGTACAGCTAGCGCCCCGCGATCCGGATCCGGAGGCGACCTACCGCTGGCACGTCAAGAGCGCGCCGGTCACCAGTCGCGTCGGGTTCGGAGAGGACGCCGTCGTCGACTTCGCCCCCGACGCGGCCGGCACGTACGCGATCGAACTGGAGGGGCCGGAGGGCGTCTCGACGCTGACCGTCAGGGTGTTCCCCGGGGAGTACGCCCCGGCCGAGGGGACTGGCGGGGCGGCCGGCCGATCCGGGTACTCGGGCGTCTCGGGGGTTTCCGGGTACTCGGGCGTCTCTGGAATCTCCGGCATCTCCGGGGTTTCGGGCGTCTCCGGGATTTCCGACGCGGGCGCGTCCGGGAGCGGCGCCGGCGCCATCCGGCGCCAGGCGGGATCCGGCGGCCGGCCCCGGATTCGCCTGTCCGCGCGGGTCGAGGACGACGAGGTGGTCGTCGAGGCCGACCCGCAGCCGAACCCCCACAGCGGGACGCCGCGCGAGGACCTCGGCGTCGAGTTCCTCGTGGACGACCGGTGGCCTGTCGACCGCGACCGCGTCGCCGTGGAGGAGTGGACGCTCCGCCTGCCGACCGACGCCTTCGAGGAGAAGACCCGGATCCACGCCGTCGCGCTCGACGGGACCTACTCCGTCGCGGACGCGGTCGAGGTCCGGCGCCGGGGCACCACGGTCGACTTTCGCCGCGAGGAGGGCGATTCGGGAAATGAGGGCGGCGGTCCCGTGACCGACGGCGGCCGCCAGCGACGGACGCACGGCGACGATGCGGGCGGGGACGACTCGACCACGCGTCGCCCCGACGGCGGCGTGGTGGGGACGGAGCGAGCGTCGGAGAGCGAGACGGAGGCGGCCGGGACCGTCGAGACGGGGCGGCTGTACGAACCGCCGGAGTGGGCCAAGGACGTCACGCTCTACGAGATCTACGTCCGGGGGTACGCCGCGGACGACGACGAGGCCGAAAACACCTTCGAGGCCCTGGAGAAGCGCCTCGACTACCTGGCGGACCTCGGCGTCGACTGCCTCTGGCTCACGCCGGTCCTCCAGAACGACCACGCGCCCCACGGCTACAACATCACCGACTTCTACGACATTGCCGAGGACCTGGGCACCCGTGAGGACTACGAGCGCTTCGTCGAGGCCGCCCACGACCGCGGCATGAAGGTGCTGTTCGACCTCGTGCTCAACCACAGCGCCCGCGCCCACCCCTTCTTCGAGGACGCGTACGGGAACCCCGACTCCGAGTACTACGACTGGTACGAGTGGCGGGACGACGGCGAACCGGGGACGTACTTCGACTGGGAGTACATCGCCAACTTCGACTTCCACAGCCTGGAGGTCAGGCGACACCTGCTCGACGCGGTCGACCGGTGGGCCGAGATCGCCGACGGCTTCCGCTGCGACATGGCCTGGGCCGTCCCCTTCACGTTCTGGCAGGAACTGCGCGACCGGGTGAAGGCCGTCGACCCCGACTTCCTCCTGCTCGACGAGACCATCCCCTACATCGCGGACTTCCACGAGGGGATGTTCGACGTCCACTTCGACACCACCCTCTACTTCACGCTCCGCCAGGTCGGTCGCGGCCACCAGCCCGCGGACGCGATCCTCGACGCCGTCGAGCAGCGCACGGCCGTCGGGTTCCCGGACCACGCCGCGTTCATGCTGTACCAGGAGAACCACGACGAGACGCGCTACGTCGTCGACTGCGGCGACGAGGCGGCGTTCGCCTCCGCCGGAGCGCTGTTCACCCTGCCCGGCCTGCCGATGATCTACGGCGGTCAGGAGATCGGTCAGCGCGGGCGCCGCGACCCGCTCGCCTGGGATCACGCCCGCGACGACATCCGCGAGCACTACGAACGCCTGATCGACGCCCGCAAGGCGATTTCCGCGCTCGACTACCGGGCGCGCTTCGAGCGGGTCGCCTACGAGGCCGACTCGGAGAAGGTGACCGCGTTCCGCCGGACGTGGGGCGATCAGTCGCGCGTGGTCGTCCTGAACTTCGGCCCGGCGCCGACGACCGTCTCGGTCGGTCCGGCCGTCGACCCGGTCAACGAGATCAACGGCCGGTCGGTCGGGACCGACGGGGGGATCGAGGTCGAGAGCGTCGTCGTCCTGCCCGTCACCGAGTAGCGGGGAGTGCGCGTCAGTCGCCGGCCGTCGCGTTCGCGACCCGCGCGTCCGTCTCGACGGCGATCCCGGCCACGTACTCCCCGTCGGGGCCGATCCAGGTCCCCCCGGAGCCGCACTCGGTGGTGAGCCGGCAGACCCGCGTCTCCGGCGGCCAGATGGCGCGCACGGTCCCCCTCGCGCTCTCCCCCGACGCGAGCGTCACCTCCTGGCGGTAGGTCACGCTGGCGCCGGCGGCGTCCACGAACGTCACCGCGAGGTCGACCTCGCCCGCCGCCGGGAGGGCCACGCCGTCGGCGCCGCCGCCGAGAGGGAAGTTCGTCACCCGGGCGCGATCCGGGCCGAGGGTCCACCGGACGGGGAGGTCGGTTCGATTCCGGACGTCCTCGACGGCGTAGCGGGCGTAGGCGTCGTCACCGCCGACCTCGACGCGGACCGAGGCGCTCACCGCGTCCGGCGGAACCCCGACGGTGGTGGTCGCGTCGATCCGCTCGCCGCGGAGCACCCGAAGGCGCTTCAGGGCGGGCGCGACCGGACTGGCGGCGCCGACCCACTCGCCACGATAGGTGAAGCGGTAGGGCGTCCGGTTCGTCGCCGCCAGCACCCGGAGGTCCCGTTCGGGCGGGCCGTCCGTGGCGTACACGACGGGGCCGTCGAAGCCGGGGTCGTTGCGGAGGTACTGGAACGGGTGGGCCTGCCAGTCGCCGTAGGGGTCGGGGGTGAACACCAGCGCCCGGTCGAAGTCGGTCGTCTCGATCGGCTCGTACGTCTCGGCGAGGACCTCGGTCCGGACGCGGTTGTCGACGGTCTGGTCGCGCACCGCCTCGACGGCGACGCCGCCCCCGACGACGGCGGCGACGAGCACGACCAGCGCGAGGGCGACCCGGGCCGGCGTCGGCGCCAGCGCCCCGCGGAGCCCCCGGGCGAGGGCTCGCCCGCCGGCCACGAGCGTGAGCGCGGCGAACGCCGAAAGCGGGAGGAGGGCGTCGTAGTGGTAGAAGGGGCCGAGCAGGCCGAACAGGCCGTTCTCCAGCCCGTTGAGCTGACCCCAGAAGTAGGTGTTGCCGACGACGACCGCCGGGAAGACGGCGAGGACGAGCGCCGCGACCTCGGGGCCGGGGAGGCGCTCCCCGCCGTTGCGCTCGTGACCGTTGCGCTCGTCGCGGCCGTTGCGGTCGTCGCGGTCGTTGCGCGCGTCGTCGCCCGCTGTGGGTCCCCCGTCGCTCGCCGTCGGCCCGCCC
>Ga0207718_100650_pt1 | contig 26714 bp, 26 predicted proteins | sample A23M2SouthBayCA_FD_187749 | JGI IMG/M metagenome (GOLD analysis project Ga0207718, IMG submission 187749) | Aerobic enrichment media microbial communities from Eden Landing Ponds, California, USA - A23 M2 (SPAdes) | ecosystem: Environmental > Aquatic > Marine > Unclassified | place: Emeryville... | reverse complement strand
TGGGAGAACGCTCCTGCCCGACCGCGCGCACTTCAGGCGCCGTTTGAGCTACCGCAACTGCCTTTCAGTTCCTCACCCACCTGCCAGGTAGGATGTCAGGGATCCCAGCCTTCCCGCCCCGTCCCCCCCGACGGGGGTCCCCCGCTCGGCCAGGAGGAGACGTGTCGTGAGATCCGCGGCGCGACCCGGCGTCGCCCGGCCGGTGGCAGTCGCCCTCGCGGCCTGTCTCCTGGTCGTCCTCGTCGCCCCGGGGGCCGCGCAGTCGGCGCCGGACGACCGCCTCGTCGTCGACGCCGACGGCGGTGGGTACGACGCGCTCGGCCCGGCCGTGGCGGCAGCGGAACCGGGGGACACCGTCCTCGTCCGACCGGGGACCTACCACCCGCACGTCGTCCTGAACCGGTCGGTGACGGTCGTGGCACCGGACGGGGCGATCCTCGCGGGGACCGGCGCACGCGAGGAGGCCGCCTTCACCGTTCCCCGTGGGAGCGACGCCGCGCCGACGGTCGCCGGGTTCGCCGTCGTAGGCTACGGCGGGGGCGCGGTCCTGGCCGAACGGACGACCGGGGACTGGACCCTGCGGGACCTGACCGTCCGCAACGTCTCCTACGTCGTCGTTGCGAACCACGCGACGGGCGACTGGACGGTCCGCAACGTCACGGCCACGGACGGGGGGGTCCTCGCACCGAGTTCGACCGGGGACTGGACCGTCCGGAACCTCACGCTCCGGGACACCGGGGGCCGTGCCGTCTACGCCGCCTACGCCGAGGGCGACTGGACCGTCCGCGGGTCCCGCCTGCGTCGGGTCGACCGCGCGATCGACGCACACGGTGCCGACGGCGAGTGGACCGTCGCGGCGACGACCGTCCGGAACGCTACGGTGGGCGTCGACGCCGCGGGGACCGGCGGCGACTGGACCGTTCGCCGGACCCGGTTCGTCGACGTCGTCGCCCCGGACGGTGAGTTCGGCCGCGGCACGACCGTCCTCGCGACCGACGCGACCGGTGAGTGGACCGTGACCGGGTCGTCGTTCGTCGACACCGACCCCGACGAACCCGTCGTGGACGCGACGGGCGCGACCCCCGGGGCGAGCGCCACCGACAACTGGTGGGGGACTCCGGGCGGTCCCGCCCCGTCGGACTGCGTGGGTTCCGTCGACTGCGGGGCGCCCCTCGCGGCGGCGCCGGCGGCCGGCGTCGGGGGCGGGGCGGTCGGTCCGGACCGAGGTGACGCGACGCGAACGCCGTCGGCGACGGTCCGGTCGACGGACGCGGGCGAGTCCGCGGAGACGGACGGGTCCGCGGACACCCGACGCCAGACGCCGGTCGCCGGATCCAGGACGACGTATCGCGGCGTCCCGTCGACGAGGTCCGCGCCGCTCGCTGGACTGTCCGAAGGGGCGGCCCTCCTCTCGCTCTGGCTCCTCGGGGCTCTCGCCGCGTGGCGGCGCCGGTGATGGCCGTCGTCCCCCGCTGGCGTCCGCGGTTGCTCGGGGTCACACAGCGGGCGGGGGTCGCATCGCGCTTGAAGGGATTAATAAATCTCGCCGCAGAGGAGGACGTATGCAGACCCACATCGTGCCGGTCGGCTTCGACTACGACCGGCTCATCGCCCCGCTGATCCGGGACCAGTTCGACGTCGACCGGGTCGTCCTGCTCGAGGGCGCGGTGGGGAGCGAGGCCAACGTCGAGTACTCGCGCCGGCTCTCGGGCAAACTGGAGAAGGACTTTCGCAACCTGCTGGGCGCCGTCACCGAGCGTGTGATCGTCGAGGACGTCTACGACTACGACGCGGCCTTCGAGCAGGCCTACGACCTCATCAACGCGGAACTCGACCGGAGCGACGGCGGCACCGGTGAGGCGGGAGCGGAGGGTGCGTCCGGGGCCGGCGAGGGGGCGTCGGCGGACGGGTCGGGCGCCGGCGAGGTGTGGGTCAACGTCAGCGCGATGCCCCGGCCCGTCTCCTTCGCCTTCGCCACGGCCGCCCACTCGATTATGGTCGAGCGCCAGGAGGACCGCGACCGCATCCACACCTACTACACGGCCCCCGAGAAGTACCTGGAGACGGAACTGGCCGAGGAACTCCGCGCCGGCAAGGAACTGCTCGCGGACCTGCTGACCGACGGCGCCGTCGACGACGAGCGCATCCGGGAGCGCCACGACAGCGCGGCCGCCCTGCTGGAGGAGTTCGACGAGCGCGGGACGACCATCGGCGCAAAGCGCATCGGCGGGAACCACATCGTCGAACTCCCGGTCGCCTCATTCTCGAACGTCAAGCCCTTCGAGGAGGTGATCCTGTTCAAACTCGGCGAGCACGGCGAGTTCGCCTCCGTCTCGGAACTGGCGGAGTCGCTGGCGGCCGAACTCAACGAGGAGTACACCGACTCGTTCCGCTCGAAGGTCATCTACAACGTCGACCGCCTCGGCCCGGGCGGCAAGGGGTACATCGAACAGGAGGAGCGCGGCAAGTCGTACCGGACCCGCCTCTCGCGCATCGGCGAACTGTGGGTGCGCGCCCACGCCGACGAGGACGGCGACGGCGCCTGACCGGGTCCTCGATCAGCGGTCGGTCGCGTACCCGAACCCGACCGGCTCGTCGGGGGCCGCCAGCGGGCTGGTCGGCAGGTCCGCCGGCGGCTCGGGAAGGTTGTACCCGCCGGGGGCGACGTCGTTCGGGCCCTCGGGGTACAGCAGGCCGGCGAGCGACTGGATCTGCGGCCGGCCCACGTCGAGTTCGAACTGGCCGCCGCCGTACAGCGACACGTCGCGTTCGATCGCCCAGTCGACCGTGTCGAACAGCGCCTCGACGGTGCCGAAGCGCGAGGGTTTCACGTTCAGCCACCGCGGCTCGAACGGCAGGGCCTCGACGCTCTCGACGCCGGTGATCGGGTAGTCCCACGCGAGGCGGTCGACGACCGACTCCAGCACTGCCCGCGACCCGTCGTCGACGGCGGCGTCCTCGATCACGGCGTCCGGGAACGCCGCGACGAGGCGCTCGTAGAGGGCGGGGCTCGGATCGCTGTCGACGTCGGTGCCCTCGTAGAACGCCTTGAAGTCGAGGACGCGGACGCCGCCGACGGTCTGGACCGCGGCGATCAGGTCGTCGTCCCACTCCTCGGTCGGGTCGAGTTTGAACTCGGCGTCCGGGTCGTGCTCGCGGAGGCGCTCCAGGCGCGCCGCGTCCCCGTCCAGGCGGGTGCTGACCACGAAGCGAACCGGGTCGTACGTCCGGCCGAGGACGTCCCCCAGCGAGCGGCCGGCCTGCCGGAGCGCCAGGTCGAGGCCGGCGCTCTCGACGGCCCAGCGCCGGTAGTGGGGTGACGCCTCGCGCTCGGGGGGCTTCGTCGGGAACAGATCGAGGTCGTCGACCGCGGCCGAGAACTCGTCGAACGTGTACGATCCCGGTACGATCCCGTCCTCTCCGACGAACGCCGGCACGTCGGCCAGCGCGTCGTGGTCCTCGCCGTCGTAGGTGACGTCCTCGCCGCGTCCCGCGGCCCCCTCCCCGGTGAGGGTGATCGTCGTCGACTTGCGCAGGAAGCCACTGGAGGTGTCCCGCTCGTTGCGGGCGCGGTCGCTCTCCTCGACGACGAGCGGGAGGTCGGCCACCCGTTCGTACAGACTCATGGCGGCTACTCGGTCGGCGTCGGCTTACGTGTTGGGCCGCGCCGGACCCTCCGCTCGCCCCCCCGTCCGTCGCCGCGTCCCGCGTCGCTCGGCGGCGACCGATCTCCCCCCGCTCGGCTACTCGATCCACTCGACGACGTCAGCCGTCTCGCGGACGGCCACGCCGATGTCCGCGAGCTCCGACAGCCCTCGCTGGTAAGTTCGAGAGGTCGCGTCGGGGACGATCACGAGTCGATACTCGCGCGCGCTCGCGTCGTAGATCGTCGCCCGCGGGCAGTTCGGGAAGTTACACCCGCACACCACGAGCGTGTCCACGCCTCGCTCGGCCAGGTCGTCGTCGAGCGTGGTCCCGTAGAACGCGCTCCACCGCGGCTTGTACTGGATCCACTCGCGGGGGCCGATCGCCTGTCGGTCGCCGGCCAGCAACCGCTCGCCGTCGAGCGACACCGACGGATCCGGCTTCAGTTCCTCGACCAGTTCGGCCCCGTCGGTCCCCGGCGCGACGATCTGCTCCCCGGCCTCGATCGCCCCCCGCCTGCACCGGTCGACGTTCGACCCGTCGCGACGGTAGAGGCGGACGACGTGGACGATCGGCGCCTCCGCCGAACGGAACGCGTCGGCGAGCGTCCGCATTCGGGGAATGGCGTCGGCGGTCCCCTCGATCTCGGCCGGCCCACCGGGGCGGGCGAAGTCGTTCTGCACGTCGACGGTGAGGAGCGCCGCCTGGGTCGGGTCCGGGCGCGTGTACGTGTCCATATACCGTCACGAACCCGATCCGACTTAGCCGTTCGTCCGCGTCGGGGCCGGCAGGGACCGACGGCACGTTCGCGGGCCCACCCGGGTTCGCGGGTCCCCGGTCGCGGACTGCTACACCGTCCGGTCGTCGATCGGTTAGTCACCTTTCAGCTGGCGGTAATCAACGGATAACTAACACTTATCGTGGAAACTTGCTCACATGTCTCTGACGAGCTCCACCCAACTGGAGTCGCCGCGCTGGCACGTCAGCGGTACGGTCTCCGTCCGCGGAACAGCATTCCACGGGGCGCAGGCGCTCGCGGGTGTGGACCTCGCGGCCCGCTTCCGGGACGTGGACTCCCTCGACGCGCTCTGCGCGGCGCTCTCGCCGCTCGCGGGGTTCTACGCGGTGATCGTCGACGCCGACGACGCGACGTACGCCGCGGTCGACCACGCACGGTCGATGCCGCTCGCCTACACGGACGACGGCCGAGTCGGGGAACCGCGCGCGCTCGTCGGCGACGTCGACCCCGCGGCGTACGACCCTCGTGCCGCCGACGAGATGCTCACCGGCGGCCGTGTCAGCGGCGCCCGGACGCTCGTCCCGGGCCTCCGCAGTCTGCGCGCCGGCGAGGCCGTCCGCGTCACCGGCACCGACGTCGATCGGCGTCGCTACCACCGCCACGTCCCCCGGGCCGAGGAGTCGGTCGACCCGGCGCTGACCGCGACGCTCGTCGACCGCCTCGACGCGGCGCTCTCCCGCGCCGGCGAGCGGTTCGTCGACTTCGTCGACGGGCGAACCGTCGCGCTCTCGCTGAGCGGCGGCTACGACTCCCGCCTGATCGCCCTGCTGCTCGCCGAACAGCGGTACGAGGACGTCGTGGCCTTCGCCTACGGTTCGCGCGACGACGAGGACGTGCGACTGAGCGAGCGCGTGGCCGACGCGCTCGGCTTCCGCTGGGAGTTCGTCCCCTACACGGAGGACCGGTGGCGCAGGTGGTACGAATCGGAGGGGCGACGGTACTACCGGGAGGCGTTCGGCTACGACGCCATCGTCAACGACGGGATCGCCCTCGCGGTTCGCGACCTCCTCTCGTCGGGACGCGTCCCGTCGGACGCCGTCTTCACCGCCGGCCAGTGTGTCACCTCGACGGCCCAGCAACTCTCGGGCGACATCTGGGCGACGACCGAGGCCGACGGCGGGATCGGACTCGACCTGGTCGGCGACCCCGTAGAGTACCCGGTCGGCGCGTTCGGCCTCTGGCGGTGGGACGACGTCGCGTTCGACTCCCACCTGGAGGAGCGGTTCCGGGACGCGGCCCCCGACCTCCCGCTGGACACGTTCGCCGGGTCGCTGGCGGCCATCGAGTCCTGGAAGTGGGAGGAGATCGAGACCAAGTACTTCGTGGGCGACGCCCGGCAGTACGAGTTCTACGACGCGGACTGGTGGTTCCCCCTGTTCGATCGGGAGGTGCTCGACGCCTGGGCCGACCTCCCGGCCGCCGAACGGATCGACCGGCGGGCCTACCTTCGCCTGGTCGACGAGCGATACCGGCGCCAGACCGGCGATCGATCGCCGCCGTCGACCGCCTCCAAGGAGGCGGTCGGCTTCGCGAGGATCGGCAAGCGGGTGTCCGAGTCCCGGGTCGGGGCGCACCTTCGCGGCCCGTTCTACCGGCTCTACCGGCACGTCGCGGACCCCGACCTCCCGCTCGGACGCGGCGGGATCGTCCCGGACGAGCCGTTAGCGCGGCTGTACACCGGTCGGGAGAAGATCCAGGCGTTCCAGGCGCTCGCGGCCGCGGGTCGGCTCTCGCTGGACACCGGCGAGGTCAGCGACCCGCCCCGGGCCGGCGCCGTCTCGCTGGCGTCGACCCCGTCGCCCTGACGCGACCCGTGCGGCCCCGTCGGTCACGTCGGATCGCGGAGCCTCGTCGGTCGCGTCGGATCGTGGAGCCTCGTCGGTCGCGTCGGGTCGCCTCGACGGGTCGCCGCGGCGCGAGGACGCCCCGACCGCGCCGTCGGGCTACTGCGACGGGTCGCCGGCGGTCTCCAGTTTCTTCACGCGCGTCGACAGCGCGAGGAACGTCGCCGCGAGCGTGAGGAGGACCGCCGCCGCCGCGGCGAGTTCGTGGGCCGGCGAGACGTGCCGAACCGCACCGTCGACGATCGGTTCGGCGGGGATCAGCGTGTGGTGGGGCCCGCCGACGACCGGGAGGAAGTAGTCCACGAGGTCGTTGAGGCCGTACCAGACCACCGCGACCAGGACGGCCCGCACCGGGAAGTCGGTGATGCGGTGGAGCACGAACGCCTCGACGACCATGGCGAGGTGGCTCCAGAACAGGAAGTTGTACATCGCCACGTGGAGGTAGGAGAACTCCTCGGCGAAGGCGAGGAGGACGTACGGCGTCCACGCCCCGAGCTTGATGCAGCCGAAGAAGGCCAGCGCGGTCAGGTAGTCGTTCGCCCGGTCGAACCGCCAGGCGAGCAGCGCCAGCCCGATGAACAGCGTCGCGGTCGGCGAGTCGGGCACCAGCGGCCAGGCGACGACCGGTTCCAGCGCGAACTGGCCGGTGATCAGCGGGTCCGTCGTCGGCCACGGGTGGAAACCGTAGTACCAGAAGCCGAAGACCGTGCCGACGAGGTTGATCGCGCCGATCACCGCCGCCAGGTGGAGGCCGAGGTTCTCCAGCGGCCGGGGGAGGGGGGCCAGCCAGGCGGGGAGCGCGTCGCGGCCCGGGAGGCCCTCGTCCGCGACGAACCGCCGCAGCCCGCGGGGGAGCACGTCCGCCAGACTCGTCGCCATAGCCGGGTGGATGACCACCGCCGACGTAGGGGTTGCGGTTGCCCCCGACGACGACGGGCACGGGGCGTCAGGGGGGTCGAATCCGCCCGCCGCGGGTCGCGAAATCCAGCGAATGACACGGGTTAAGTGGGTGTGGGCCAAGCCTCGGGTATGCCAGACGACACCGACCTGGAGGACCTCAGACGCGGCACCGACCTCGTGAAACGCGGGTTCGCCCAGATGCAGAAGGGAGGCGTCATCATGGACGTGGTGAACGCCGAGCAGGCGGGGATTGCCGAGGACGTCGGCGCAGTCGCCGTCATGGCCCTGGAGGCCGTCCCCGCGGACATCCGCAAGCGCGGCGGGGTCGCCCGCATGGCCGATCCCGGCGAAGTCGGCGAGATCGTCGACTCCGTCTCCATCCCGGTGATGGGCAAGGCCCGCATCGGTCACTTCACCGAGGCCCAGATCCTCGAGGAGGTCGGCGTCGACATGATCGACGAGAGCGAGGTGCTCACCCCCGCCGACGACCGCTTCCACATCGACAAGCGCGACTTTACGGCCCCGTTCGTCTGCGGCGCGCGAAACCTCGGCGAGGCCCTCCGCCGCATCGACGAGGGCGCCGCCATGATCCGCACCAAGGGCGAGGCGGGGACGGGCGACGTCAACCAGGCGGTTCACCACCAGCGCACGATAAAGAGCGCCATCCGCAGCCTCCAGAGCGCGAACTACGAGGAGCGCGAGGAGTGGGCTCGCGAGAACGAAGCGCCCGCAGAACTCGTCCACGAGACCGCCGAGATGGGCCGCCTCCCCGTCGTGAACTTCGCCGCCGGCGGCATCGCCACCCCTGCCGACGCCGCGCTCATGATGTACCACGGCTGCGACGGCATCTTCGTCGGCTCCGGTATCTTCGGCGCCGAGAACCCCCGTCAGATGGGATCGGCCATCGTCGAGGCCGTCACCAACTGGGACGACCCCGAGGCGCTGGCTGAGATTGCCACCGACGTCGGCCAGGGCATGAAAGGCGAGGCCAACGTCGACCTGCCGGAGGAGGAGCGCCTGCAGGATCGCGGCGTCTAGCGATCATTTTCCGCGTCGGGTTCGGGCGAAGCCGTCTCGCCCTTCTCGAAAAAGCTCGATCGACGAGACCTGGCGACTCGCGACCGGTGAACCGCGCTCGCTTCGCTCGCGCATGTTTGGGTAGTACGTCCCCCCGAAGGGGAGGAGGACGGACGCAGTGACCGATGTAGCCAGGCGGCGGCTCCAAGAGCGAGTCCTCCGAGGACAATCCACCGACGGGTTCGATTCTTCATAGTACGGGTTGGCCGACAGTCCGGTAGTCTCCATCCCCGATGTGTATCGGTGATATAAGTGGCGGGGCGCTAGTGTCGTAGCCGATGAAATCGATGTCCGTCGAGTTCCGATACGGCGACGGGGCGTTGCTCCCCCTCCACAGAGGACTGTGCGAATCGCCCGAGCTGGACCGGGAGATCATCTTGGGTGGCCAGTCCGTCGACGGCGTCGAGACCATCAGTTCCTTCGTCTACGGGAGCCCGGACGCCTACGAGTCGCTGCTGGCCGATCACGAACCGGTTCTCGAGTACGACATCACTCCCGACGAGGACGGGTTCTTCCTCTACCTCCGTCGGGAACTCGGTCCGGAAGGCGTGTCCATGATGGATTCGCTCGCCCAGGATACGGTCGTGATCGTCCCGCCGATCGAGTTTCGCTCCGATCGGACGATGCGGATGACCGTCGTCGGTCATCCCGAGGATCTCAGAACCGTCTCGGATTCGGTTCCCGAGGGGGTTTCCATCGAGATACTGGAACTCGGCGACGGCGTCATGACGCTTCGGACCCCGATAACCGACCGCCAGCGAGACGCACTCGAGGTCGCCTGGGATCTCGGATACTTCGAGGTGCCGCGTCGCAACGGCGTCGAGGACGTGGCGGAGGAACTCGACTGCGCCGTCTCGACCGCCTCGGAACTCCTTCGTCGAGGGGAGGCGCACGCGGTCGGACAGGTGCTCGGGACGACCCCCTGAGCCACCACTCGTCCGCGTATCCGGGTGTGAACTTGTCGGCCGCATGGCCTATATAAATCGGCGAACCTTATCGGGAAAGCCACTGTTCCTGGGCACGTCGTAACGTGGGTATGAACGGAAAGGCGTCTTCGAAGCACCAGGCGCAGTTGGAGCGCAGCCAACGCAAGTGGGACTTCTGGAGCGCGCGCGAGTCGTTTTGGAGCTTCTACGAGAACGACACGTGGGAGATCCGTCGTCGGGCCGTCTCCCAACTCCGTCTGGAGCCGGGAGACACCGTTCTCGACGTCGGCTGTGGACCGGGGACGAACTTCGAGTTGCTCCGGGGAGCGGTCGGCGCTGATGGTCGCGTGATCGGCGTCGACCTCAGCCCCGGGATGGTCGAACGAGCGAGAGAGCGGATCGAAACGCACGGGTGGGAAAACATCGATATCGTTCGTGCGGACGCGACGACACTCTCTCTCGGCGACGACAGATTCGACGGCGCGCTGGCCACCACAGCGGTGAGTTCGACCCCGGACGTGCGGGCGACCGTCGAACACGTCCGTGACGCGCTCAAACCCGGCGCACGGTTCGCCGTCTACGACATTCGGCTCGTTCCGTCCGGTCCCGGTCGAATCCTCAATCCGCTCATCAAACGCTTCTACCGCGCGTTCGGCAACTGGAACGACGAGGAAGACGTTCTCACGGCCTTGGAACGCTCGTTTGACGACACGAGGGTCGTCGAGCGGTTCGCGCTGGGGACGAACTACGTCGCGATCGCACGCACGGCCGACGAGCGCTCCACGACCGAGTGCGACACCACGTGACCCGAACTTCGACACCCGGTTGTGTACGCACGGAGAGGACGCGTTCCCCCCGGACACGGATCACTTCCGTCGATCAACGTCGAACCGACCTGTTTTTCCGGGTATGTTTCGCGTAACAACGGACAGCAACCTCGGGAGTAAGCGATCAGTTTGTGACACCACCGCGGTTATGAAACCTCGCCGCGTTTTGACAATGAGACGATGACAAACCAGCGCAACCGAGAGCCGGGTGTCGATTTGGACGCTCTCTTCGATTGCTTATCCAGCGATCCCAGGCGCCGGCTTCTCGGTATCCTCCAGCGAGACGGTGCCACGACGCGGGCGGCCCTCGCGACGGCGCTCGCTTCGCAGGTCGACGGGACGGAGCCCGCCCGGGTGACCGCTGACCAATCCGAGCGGTTTCGGGTCGTTCTTCATCACGCCCACCTCCCCAAACTTGACGCTGCCGGCCTCCTGGAGTACGATCTGACGGAGCACGTCGTGGAACCAGCTGCCCATCCCGCGTTCGACGATCCGGGCATCGGGTCGGTGCTCGATGGTCAGTCCGCAGCCGATCCCGGATCGCTCGATCGCCTGTTCAAAGCACTGGCAGATAACCGCCGCAGGATCGTGCTCGACGTGCTGAGCCACCAGTACCAGGCGATCCACGTCGAGACGCTTGCCCGAGAGGTCCTCGCAAAATCGCGGGATATCCCGGAACACGAGGTCTCAGACCAACAGGCGGAGGAACTACTCGTCTCGTTCTACCACACCGACTTTCCCCCGCTCCAGGATGCGGGGCTCATCGACTACGACGCCGAAGGGGGAACGGTCACGTACGAGGGCCATCCCGACCTGCGGGTCCCGTGGATGCACTCCGCACTCCGGCCGAACTTCCGGGCGAGCCTGACAGACTGCCCCGCGGACGCCGAGGTCGGGGACATCGACGGGCGGGAGAACGTCGTCTCGTTCGGCCAGTCGCTCGTCGACAGGGCCGACGACGAACTGTTCATGATGTTCACGTCGACCGGGCTCCTCGAGGCGGGCTGTTTCACTCGCATCGAGCAAGCTGCCGACCGGGGAGTCGACGTGTATCTCGGGACGGCGGATACGACCGTGCGGGAGTTCGTCCGGGAGTACGCCCCGTCGGTCACCCTCTGGGAGCCGGAAACCAATTGGCTCGACCTCCCGGTCGAGGAGGACAACGTCGGTCGGCTGGTGTTTGCCGACCGGGAGGCCGTGATGATCGGGACGCTCGGGGAGAAGACCGACGACGGCGTTCACGAAGAAGAGGCCATCGTCGGCGAGGGAGCCGACAACACGCTGGTCGTCCTCATGCGCCAGATCCTACGCACCCGGCTCGAACAGTTCGCCCGGGAGGACGAAGCCGAGACGGAGGTTCAGTTCTGATGCGCTCGGTCGGACCGGACGGTGGGATGGACCTGGACGACTCGTTCGACACCGAGGAGACGTTAAGCGTCACCGTGGTCACGGCAGTCGCCGAGGCGACGGGTCAGTCCCCGCTGGAGATGGATCCGCTCTGGGAGAGCATCGATCCCGACGCACTGGCGTCACTGCTGGACGATACTGCTCGATCCGCATCGTCCCCGACTGTCACATTCACGTACTGTGGCTGTCGAGTCACGGTGACCCCGGACGACATCCAGGTCGGTCAACCCAACTAACTACGGGCTGTCGGCCCCCGTTTTGCGTCGCGGCGTCGCCACCGCAGTCGTCCGTTTCCACGCCGGTCGCGTTTCGGCGGTGAGGCACCGCTGTGGCCGCCTCAGTCGTCGCGCTTCGCGCCGGGGTTCGTGACGGCGCCGTTGGCGGCCGAGCCGAACGCCTCGCCGTACTTCGCGAGGACGCCCGTGGTGTAGTTCGGCGGCTTGGGCTCCCAGTCCTCGCGGCGTGCCGCCAGTTCCTCGTCGCTCAGGTCGACCGACATCGTGCGGTCGGGGATGTCGATGGTGATCGTGTCGCCGTCCTCCAGCATGGCGATGGGGCCGCCGGCGGCCGCCTCGGGGGCGACGTGGCCGATCATGGGGCCGCGGGTGGCGCCGGAGAACCGGCCGTCGGTCAGGAGCGCCACGTCGTCCTCGTGGCCCTGGCCGACGACGGCGGCGGTGACGCCGAGCATCTCGCGCATGCCGGGGCCGCCCTGGGGCCCCTCGTTGCGGATGCAGATGACGTCGCCCGATTCGATCTCGCCCTGCTGGACGTACGCCATCGCATCCTCCTCGCGCTCGAAGATCCGCGCGGGGCCCTCGTGGTGGAACTTGTCGTCGCCGGTCACCTTCAGGACCGCCCCGTCGGGGGCGAGGTTGCCCGTGAGAATCTTGATCGCGCCCTCCTCGCTGTAGGGCTCGTCTACGGTGTACATGAAGTCGCCGTCGACCTCGTCGTCCGCCGGCATCTGGCCGGTCGACTCCAGGTGCGCTAGCTCCTCGGCGATGGTCCGCCCGGTGACGGTCATGGCGTCGCCGTGGACGTAGCCTCCCTCCAGGAGACGGCGCATCACGACGGGCACGCCGCCCTGCTCCCAGAGGTCCTTCATCACGCGGGTTCCCCCGGGCTGGAGGTTCGCGATCTTGGGCGTCCGCCTCGAAATCTCGTCGAACTCCTCGATGTCGAGGTCGATCCCCGCCTCGGCGGCCATCGCCAGCAGGTGGAGGACGGCGTTCGTCGACCCGCCCATCGCGACCTGGATCGCGATGGCGTTCTCGAAGGACTCCTTCGAGAGGATGTCCGACGGTTTCCGATCCTCCTCGACGCACTCCAGGGCGAGTTCCCCCGCCCGCCGGGCGATCTCGTAGCGCTCCTCGTGCTCGGCTGGCGCGCCGGCGCTCCCGAGCGGCGCCAGCCCGATGGCCTCGCTGATCGACGCCATCGTGTTCGCGGTGAACATTCCGCCACAGGAGCCGGCGCCTGGGCAGGCGTGCCGTTCGAGGTCGTCGAGTTCCTCGGCGTTCATGTCGCCGGTCGCGTAGGAGCCGACGCCCTCGAAGACGTTCTGGACGGTGACGTCCCGGCCCTCGTGCTCGCCGGGGAGGATCGACCCGCCGTAGAGGAACACCGAGGGCAGGTCGGTCCGGATCGCGGCGATCATCATCCCGGGGAGGTTCTTGTCGCAGCCCGCCACGGTGACGAGCGCGTCCATGCGCTCGCCGAAGGCGACCAGTTCGACCGAGTCGGCGATGACCTCCCGGGAGATCAGGGAGGCCTTCATCCCCTCGGTGCCCATCGAGATGGCGTCGGAGATGGTCACGGTGCCGAACTCGATCGGCATCCCCTCGGCGTCCTCGACGCCCTCGATGGCGGCGTCGGCCACGTCGTCCAGGTGGACGTTACACGGCGTGATGTCCGCCGCCGGGTTGGCGACGCCCACCATCGGCGAGGAGAGGTCCTCGTCGGTGAAACCCATCGCGCGGAACATCGCCCGGTGGGGCGCGCGATCCGGCCCCTCCGTCACCTCGTGACTCGGCAGGTCGTCGTCTTTGGACCCCGCGAAGCGATCCGTGTCCCGGTCTTCCTCCGGGGGCGCCTGTCTGCTCATAATCGATCCGTGGCGACCCGGGTTCTTAAATGACACCACCGTGTGCCACGGCGACCCAGGGTCCGCGACGCCGCTCGTGTCCCCGGCGGACGCGCTCGCGAAGCCGTTTTTACCCACTTCCGCCTACTGATCCCCATGCCCACTGGCGACACAGAGGTGCCCGACGACGACGCGGATGCACCCGACGGCGACGCGGACGCACCCGACGACGACGCGGATGCACCCGACGGCGACGCGGACGCACCCGACGGCGATGCGGACGCACCCGACGCGGTGCCGTGTACCTTCTGCGGTTGCGACGTCCTGGCCCACGACCCGGTGTTCGTCGCGGAGCAGGGCGGGGACGGGCGCGTCGAGGCCGGTCGGTTCTGTAACTACGGCTGCCTCGTCGCCCACGTCGAGGCCGAGGGACTGGCGACCGGGTCGACCTGCTCGGTCGAGTGCTGACGACGACGCGGACGCGGCCGGCGACGCGGACTCCCGCCCCGGACCGCAAGGTCCGTTAGCCCGGCCTGCGAGCGACCGGGCATGGGAGAGGAGCGACAGGCCACCTTCGGGGAGGACGGCACGCTGGACACCGAGACGCCGCCGTCGGCCCGCGAGGGGACGACCGACCGGGGCACCGAGCGCGACCCCGACGAGACCGACGGGGGGTACAACCGGTACGCGGTCTCCAGCGTCCTGCAGAAGGCCGTCCGACGCTCGGACGAGAAGGTGGCCGCCTGGGCCGCCTGGGAACTCGCCCGGTCGGGCTACGCCTGGAACCTCTGGGACCGCCTGAACCTCTACGTCGTCGAGGACCTCCGGGCGGGCGACGACGTCGCGCTGCTGGTCGAGCGCTACGAGGAACTGGCGACCGAGCGCTGGGACCCCCAGGAGTGGAAGGGCCGGCTCTGTGCGATCCACGCGGCGCTCGCCTGCGCCCGCGCGCGGTCGACCCGCGAGGCCGCCAACGCCGACGAGGCGTTCCGGCGGATCGCGACCGCGCGCGCCGAGGCCGCCGAGTCGGGGGACGAGCCGCCGGTCGACTTCCCCGTCGGCGACCTCGAACCGGGCGGGGAGTACGACGTGGCCTTCGACCAGCACACGGGCGAGGGGGCCCGGCTGGGGCGGGGCACGCGCTGGTTCAAGACTCGCGGCGCCCGGGTCGGTCCCGAGGGCGAGGACGAGCAGAGCCAGCGGTGGCAACGGCTGGCGATGGCGCTCTCGGACGTCGACTACTCGGACGCCGAACTCGAACACGCGCTCGACCCGGTCGAACCCGACCGACGCTGGGACGAACCCGGGTCGGACGACCTCTGAGCCGGCGCGGTCGCCGTGCTCGTCGGTCGGTCGTCGCACTCGTCGGTCGGTCGGTCGTCGCACTCGTCGGTCGGTCGGTCGTCGCACTCGTCGGTCGGTCGGTCGTCGCACTCGTCGGTCGGTCGCCCGCCGCCGGGTCAGCGGTGGTGCCCGCGGTCGTCCGCCTCGACCCCGCCATCGCCTCCGTCTCCGCTATCGCCCTCGTCCCCGCCATCGCCCTCGTCCCCGCCATCGCCCCCGTGCTCGTCGCGCGTGGCGAGGCCGGCGAGGTGGCCCATCTCGGGGACGATCACCGACTCGGCGCCGAGGATCGCCGCGTTCTCGCTGCCCGGCAGACAGAACACCGGCACCCCGTCGGCGATGCCGGCGGCCGCGCGCGTGCCGACGACCCGCGTGCCGATCTCCTCGTAGGAGAGCCGCCGGAACAGTTCACCGAACCCGGGGAGGGTCTTCTCGAACAGCGGCTCGGCCGCCTCGACGGTGACGTCGTCCGGCGTCACGCCCGTCCCGCCGGTCGTGATCACGCAGCCGACGTCCTCCCGGTCGACGAGCCGGTCGACGGTCGACTGGACGCCGTCGAACTCGTCGGTGATCAACTCCCTGACCGCGACCTCGTGCCCCCCCTCCTCGACGGCCGAGGCGATGGCGTCCCCCGCGGGATCGTCGTTCAGCGACCGGGACGAGGACACCGTGACGACCGCGACGCCGACCGTGTCGACGTCGTGGTGGTGATGATCGTGGTCGTGACCCTGGCCCTGGTCGTGATCGTGGCCCTGGTCGTGACCGTGGCCGCCGTGACCGTGGCCGTGCTCGTGACTGCCGTGATCGTCGTGGCCGTGGCCGTCGCGGGCTGACTCCTCCTCGTCGTGGCCGTGATCGCTCATGGGCGATACTCCGGAACCCAGGGAGAATAATCCGACGACCGAGTCGGCCGCGCGGCCCCGGGGGAGCGTAGCGAACCGTGAGTGCTTTGGTCCCAGGGTCGGTATCCCCGGCAGTGACTTCCGAGGAGTACGTCCACCGGCCCGGCCGAGCGAGCGAGGACGGGTCGAACGCGGATCACGCCTCCGACGACCCGGACGCCGACGGGTTCGGTCGCCGGGGGTGGCTCCTCGTCGCCGCCGTGATCCTCGCGACGCTCGTGATCCCGGGCGTCGTCTACCTCCGACCGTCGACCCCCGCGGACGCCGGCCTGTCGTTTTTCGCCGCGATGCTCGTCCTCCCGCTCGTCCCCGCCCTCCTGCTGGGACTGACCGCCGTCTGGTCCATGTCCGGCGCCGCGCGCTCGGAGCAGGAGCGATAACCGGCCCCGGCCTCCGTCGGCGCCGGGAGGTCGTCGCCGGCGGGCCGGTCCGAATCCGATCGGCCGCCTCCCGACAGCCTGTTCGGTCAGTATCGTTCCTGATATCTGAACGCTCGCTGATTGCTCTTCTATAAAAGTCATCGCGGCAAGACTTTTCCCCACCCGTGTGTGTGTGTGATACACACGCACAGATGTTCGAACGATTTTCGAGCGGTTACTACCTGGGTCGGCTGTACGTCGAGCCGTACGACGGCGACCGTGCAGTCATCCAGCGCGCGGATCACGAGCGAGTGAACGAGCAACTGTACGCGTCGGGCGAGGGGGTCGAACCCCTCGACACACCGCTGGTGATGAAACTCGACGGCCACCACTTCCCGGTCGTCGGCGACGACAGCGTCCCGACCGGAACCCTCGGGCTGCCGAGCCACCTCTCCGACGACGACCTGCCCGACCGCCGGGAGGTGTTCCTGGCGAAGGCCGAGCGCGCCCGGGAACTCCTCCGGTACACGGGCTACGACCCCACTGGGGGGCTCGACTCCTCCTCGGTGTTCGATCCGGGGACGGGCGACGATCCGCCGACGGGGACGTAACCGCGCGTTCGGTTTTTCGGCCGGCCGCCGCCACGCCGACAGCGACGCGGCGGCCGGGCCGTCGCTCGGCCCGCGCCCCCGCAACGACTAAGCGCCGGCGTCCACTGCTCGCGTGCATGGACAGCATCCCCTTCGGGGTCGCGCGGCTCGACGACATCATCGGCGGCGGGGCCCCGCCGGGCAACGTCGTCCTGCTCTCGGGGGAGTCGGGCGCGGGTGCGCGGGAGTTCCTCTACACGAGCGCGACGATGAACGCGCTCGGCCACGCCGACCCCGAGCTGTTCGAGCTCTACTACGGCGACCTGCAGGAGGGGGCGTCCCTGCCGCCGGAGATCCACTACCTCTCCTTTACCTCGGACGAGTCGTTCCTCCGGCGGGAGATGACGTACACGATGGACCAGGAACTGGTCGAGACCGCCCTCGACCACGTCCGGTTCCGGGACCTCTCGCCGGAGTACTTCCAGCTGAGCCCGGTCCCGCGGGAGTGGTACCTCGGGGAGACGACGAGCCTGCAGGACCTCGGTCGACAGCACGAACGGGAGTCGCTGCTCAGCGCCCTGGGGACGTATCTCAACCGGAACGCGACGGGGAACCTCGTCCTCATCGACTCGGTGACGGACCTGGTGGCGTCGATCTCCGACGAGATGCACTGGGCCGACATCGCCGTCCTCATGAAGGGCCTCGCGAAGGCGGCCCACGCCTGGGGCGGGCTCATCCTCCTGCTGGTCAGCACCGAGACGTTGACCGACACCGAGCACGGGCACCTGATGGACGCCGCCGACGGGACGCTCTTCTTCGAGTGGGAAACCGGGGGATCGAAGCGCTCCCGGACGATGCACGTCCAGCAGTTCCGGGGCGTCCTCTCCCGGCTGGAGGCCGAGAACATCGTCCAGTTCGAGACCGAGATCAACGAGGCCGGCCTCGACATCAGCGACGTCCGCAAGATACGGTGATCGACGAGGACCGCCGCTCGACGCGTGTCGCCACTCGGTGAGGTCCACCCGACCGACTCCCGACCGACTCCCGGTCGACTCCCGGCCGACTCCTCGCCGGGTTCTTCCTGCCTGCCCCGCGCGGTCCGATCCCGCCCGTGTCCGCGTCGGGGCGCGTGTGTCTCCACTCGCCTTCGGCGTGCGGCAATACTTAAGCATCCACGCCAGTATCGAACACAACAGATGGCTGGGGAACAGGCGGAGGCCCTGCCCGACGACTTGCGCGAGTGGGTCGAGGACAAGGCAGCGGAACTGGACGCCAGCCCCGAGACCGTGCTGACGCGGGCCGTCGCCGCCTACCGCCTCGTCGACGACGAGACGGCGCCGGACCCGGCGTCGCTCGATTCGCGGTTGTCCGATGTCGACGAGTCGCTCGACTCGCTCGCCGAGCGCGTCGCGGACCTGGAGGGGGACTTCGACGAGAAGATCCAGGACGTCCGCGAGCGCGTGATCCAGGTCAAGCGGGAGGCCGACGCCAAGGCGCCGGCCGACCACGACCACCCCGGCCTCCGCGACGAACTCGCCCGGCACGACGAGGAGATCGAGGTCGCCGAGACGGAGCTCGCGGACCTCGAAGGGCGGATCGACGCGGGCTTCGAGAACTACGAGGAGGTCCTCGACTACCTCACCGACGAGACCGACGAACTGGCGGGGAAGGTGACGCGGCTGGCGAGCGTCGTCGTCGACCTGCGCCACCGGGCGAACGACCTGGAGGCCGCGGCGGCGACGCGCGAGGCGACCGCGGAGATCAAGGCCGAGGCGAACCGCCTGGGGGTCCGGACGGCGGTCTGCGACGACTGCGACGGCCAGGTCGACGTCGGCCTCCTGGCGACGGCGCGCTGCCCGCACTGCTCGACGCCCTTCTCGGGGATCGATCCCCCGCGCGGGTTCTTCGGCTCCGCCACGCTCGTCCCCGGCCGCCGCCCGGCGCTGGAGGGGCGCTCGGACGTGATCGAGGGACCCGAGGAACTGTTCGACGAGGATTCGGCGACGGCCGACCCCGACGACCCGACCGACCATGACTGAGGACGCCCCGCCGGCCGACGATCCGCCGACCGACGACGCGCCGGCCGACGATCCGCTGGCCGGCGACGACGCGCCAGGGGAGGCCGACCCCTCCGCGGGCGCCCGGGACGACGAGGCGGCCCCGATGTCCGACCTGGCCCGCGAGGTGCGCGAGCGCCGGCGGCGCCGCGACCGGGACGACGCGGACGACGACCCGTTCGAGTCGATGGACGTCGGCGAACTCGACAGCGAGGCGGTCTGGGAGTCGCTCGCCGATGCGGAGACCGACGCCCCGACCGGGGAGTCCGCGACGGAGGCCGACGCCGCGACCGAGCAGGCCCCCTCGGCGGAGGCGACGGGCGTCGGCGTCGGGGTCAGCGCGAATCGCGTCGAGGGCAGCGCCGGCCGACCGGAGTACGTGGTGCCGAAGACCGACTTCTGCCAGCAGTGTTCGTACCTCTCCGACCCGCCGGAACTCGCCTGCGGCCACGAGGGGTCGGAGATCGTCGCCGTCGTCGACTCCGAGCAATTCCGCATCAGCGGGTGTCCGTTCGTCGACCGCGACCCGGAGTCGACCATGGGCGGCCGGTCGCAGGCCGGCGGCGCGGGCGACCGGGCCGCGGACGACCGGGCCGCGGACGGCGAGGACGGGGACTCACACTTCGACGCCGACCCCCTGGAGTCACTGGACGTGGAGACGCCGGAGTAGAGCGCCGACGCCGGCTCCGAGCCCTGACGGACGTCGCGCCTGCACCGCCCAGCCTCCGTGCCGTCCCCGCCGCCCAGCCTCCGTGCCGTCCCCGCCGCCGCCCAGCCAGTTCGCCTAAGTAGCTCACCCTCCGAGGTACGGGTATGCAGTTCTGCGACGCCTGCGGCTCGATGATGGTCTCCCGGGACGGCGAGATGGTCTGTCAGAACGACGACTGCGGCGCGACCGCCGAACGCGACGAGGAGCGCGCGGCCCAGTTCGTCTCGACGGAGGCCCAGAGCACCGACGACGTGATCGAAACCGAGGAGGGCGCCGAGTTCGAGGGCAAGCCCACCGCCAGCGACGTCACCTGCGACAAGTGCGGCCACGGCAAGGCGTGGTACACCATCAAGCAGACCGCCTCCGCCGACGAACCGCCGACGCGATTCTTCAAGTGTCAGGAGTGTGGCTATCGCTGGCGCGAGTACAACTGACCGTCCGTTCGCTCCTCACACCCGCTCGCGCAGGAACGCCGCCACCGTCTCCCCCACCTTCGGCGCCTGGCCCGCGAAGAAGTGATCGCCCGGGACCGCGTCGACCTTGAATCCGGCCTCGCGGGCGACGTCGACGACCGGCTCCCAGTCGACGGTGTCGTCGCGCTCGCCGTAGACGACCTGCACCGCGGGCGTCTCCGCTGTGCCGTCCGCGCTCCGCTCCGCCAGCGTCTCCATCGCCCCGAGCGCGTCGAGGTGCTCGGTCAGGCCCGGCGGCGGCGCGAGCGCGCTGACGGCCGCGACCGACAGCCCCTCGCTCGCCTCGCAGAGCGCGACCGCGCTCCCGAAGGAGTAGCCGAAGAGCCCCACGCGATCGTAGCGTTCGCGCGCCCACGCGACGGCGTTGCGCGCGTCGGCGCGCTCGCCGCGCCCCTCGTCCCACGGCCCGTAGTCGAACCGGAGGCAGTCGATCGGTCGCGCTCCCCCGCCGAGTGCGTCGCTCACGGCCCGCAGGCAGGGGTTGGTGCGGCTGCCGCCGTGCTGGGGGTGGGGCGGGCACGCGACGACGCAGGCGTCGCCCCCGCGGGCGTCGAGCGTCGCGCGCACGTCGCGGCCGCCGGGCACGAGTACGGTGTCCTGGCTCACGCGGTCGGCTTCGCGTTCGGTCGCCAAGGGTCGTTCGCCTCGCGGTCGGCGGGGTGGCTCAGTCGGTTTCGACTTCCCGGCCGACGTCCCGGACCCACGCGGGGCGCTCCTCCCGGGTCGACCAGTCGACGTCGCCTCTCGTGTCGCCCGTCGACGCCGCGACGTCGCCCCCATCGGCGTCGTCGCTCCCGTCGGACTCGTCGCCCCCATCGACCTCGTCGCTCCCGTCGGCGGACAGCGCCCGCGCGTCGGCGGCCGAGTAGACGCCGCCCTCGGGGGTGAACAGGCCGTTCACCCGGCCGCGGCGGCGCACAGGCAGGTTGTACGCCGGGTTGAGCATGAGCTGCCAGAAGAAGTCGCCGTCGACGCCGCTCTCGCGGATCGTCTCCCCGAGCGAGGCGTAGTTCGGGCGCATCCGACCGGGGGGCTCCTCCAGGGTGCGCTGCCACTCGGTCAGCCACACTGGCGTCCCGCTCTCCCGGGACAGCCGGGTCGCCTCGGCCAGCGCCGCCCGCATCTTCGCCGCGGTCGGCGGGAGGTTGTAGTGGAACTGGAAGGCGTCGAGCGCCGGGTCGCGGTACTGCTCGTTGTTGGCCAGCGTCTTGCAGCCCACCGTGAGCGGGACCGACTCGTGGGCGTCGCGGGCCGCCCGGAGCATCGCCCGGACGAACTCCACCCGCTGGATCCACGTCCCCGGCTCGTTCATCACCTCCAGCGCCAGGAGTTCCGGTCGGTCGCCGTAGCGACCGGCGACCCACCGGACGAACGCCTCGGGACCGTCCCAGCGGTCGGCGTCCCGCACCACGGCCCCCGCCGGGGACTTGAGCGGGACCTCCCTGCCGGCGTTGGCCGACGTCGGTTGCTCGCCGATGCTCTCGAAGAGGACGGGCAGGACCCGCACCCCCCGCTCGCCGGCGGCGCCGAGGAAGTGGTCGAACCGCCGTGCGAACGCCGCGGGCTCGCGCCGCCAGTACTCGTAGCTCGCCAGCACCCTGACCGCGTCGAGGCCGAGTTCGGCCGCGAACCCCACGTCGCGGTCGACCCGCTCCGGGTCGTAGTTCGCCCACGTCTGGACGTGGTTGAACGCCCGGTGTGGGAAGTACACCGCGCCGCGGACGCCCCGGAGTTCGCGACGCTCGGCCCCGCCGGCTGTGGGCTCCGCCCCGGTGGTCTCCCCTTCGGTGGTCCCCGCACCGGTCGTCGCCGATTCGGTCGCCGCCGCGTCGGGGTCGTCCGGGATTCGGTTCGAGGGCCCGTCCGCGTCCGCGCTCGCTCGCTCGGCGCGAGACCGCGACCGGAGCGGGCCGAGACAGCCACTCGCCAGGGTCACCGCCCCGGCGCCGAGCAGCCGCAGCGCCCGCCGACGCGGTGTGTCTTCGCCAGGGGAAGCCATTGCGCGCAAAGTGTGGGCCCCCTTGATAGTCGTATCGCTACGAGCGTCGGTCCCGGCGGACTGTGAAGAGGGGGCTCCGCACCCGCGACCGTCGAGCGTCGGTCACGGGGCCGGGCGGTCGGCGCTCCGATCTCGCCGGCGACGATCAATCTCTCGGACACGTCCCCGCCGGATAGAGTCACCGCAATGACCCAAAAACGAAAACGGCGGGTACCACGTAGTGTGTTCCAGAATGGGTCGGTACACGCGTCGCCAGGCGCTCGCACTCGGGGCGACGACTATCAGCGGACTGGCAGGTTGTTCGAGCGAACTGGTAACCGATAGCGCACCGGCAGCCGACGAGTCGTCGCCCGAGACGGGCGGGCGACCGACGCGGGAGTCCCGTACCCCCGCGCGAACCCTCACCCCGCAGGAGGAACGGCCTCCCCTCGACGTGAGGGGCGCGCTGTACCTCCCGGCGCGCGCGTTCAACCACTACCAGATGTGGGCGAACTACGACCGCGAGGTCATCGAGCGGGACCTGGGGTACGCCGCGCGGCTGAATCTGAACGCCGTGCGATCGTGGTTGAGCTTCGAGCACTGGCGGGAGGACCCCGAAGCACACGCCCGGAAGCTAGAGCACTTCCTCTCCGCGGCAGCCGACCGCGACATCCGGATCCTGATCGGGTTCTTCGACTCGGTCGGGGAGAGCCCGACCGAGAAACGTCTCCACGACACCGACATCCGGACGGCGACTGCGGTTCGCTCTCCCCCGGACAAGATCAGCGCCAATCCGAAAAACTGGGACGTCGCCCGGGAGTTCGTTCGCTGGCTCATGGAGCGACACCGGGACGACGACCGCCTGCTGGGCATCGAGGCCAACAACGAACCCGGCTGGAGCGAGATCTCCCGGAAGTTCACCAGAGGGATGATGAAGACCATGCGGGAGGAACGCGGGAGCGTCCCGCTGACCGTCGGCTCCACCAGCGTCGCCAACGACACCTTCTACCGGGAGTGGGGCAGCGAGATCCAGCAGTTTCACTACAACTTCCCGCGGAACCAACGCACGTTCCGGGACGCCCTCCGCCAGGTCAACGTCATCGCCGACCGCATGGAGGATCCGTTCTGGCTGACCGAGTGGCAGCGCGTCCGACAGTCCCGCGGGTTCCACTCGGCGCCCCCGCCGGACCAGCGCGTCCCCAACTACTCGTCGATGGCGCCGATCATCCACGCCGCCGGCGTGGGCAACTTCTTCTGGTCGCTGATGCTCAAGCCCGCCCACGTCAAGAGCCAGCGACAGCACGGCATCCTCAACGGCGTGTTCCACGAGGACGGCGCCGTCTGGTCGCTCGACGACGCCCGCGCGCTCAAGGCGATGTCCGGCGATTCGTCCTTCGAGGGCGAGGAGCGACAGGAGTGGCCCGAGTGGGCGAAGGCCGCCGAGGGCGGCTTCTGAACCGGGTCGTTGCTCGGCCGGTCGCCGCTCGGTCAGTCGCTCTCGCTCAGTCGACGTGCTACGCGACGACCCGCCCGATCCGGATCGTCAGGGGACGGCCGCTTCCGCGGCCGCCGGGTCCTCGCTCCCGCCCTCGGTCGCCGTCCCGTCCGGAGCCGCCGTGTCGGTCGTCGACTCGTCGTCGGTCGGGGCCGAGCCGGTCGCCGTCGTCTCGGTGTCCGTCGTCTCGTTGTCGGTGACGAGTCCGCCGACGTGGTTCCGCTCGAACGTCGCGTTCGACACCGTCGTGTCGACCGAGTTGCCGAGGTACACGCCGATGAACCCGCGCCTCGCGCTCACGTCCCGGATCGCGGTTCCGTCGGCGTCCTCGACGAACACGCCGAAACTCGTCCCCGACGCGTGGACGTCCCTGACGGTCGCGTCCGCCGTGTTCCCCAGGTAGACGCCGCGGTTCCAGTCGGTCACCCGCAGGTTCGCCACGGTCACGTTGCGGAGGTGTTTCCCGCCCGCGGCGCCGATGCCGGTCGTGTCGCTGATCCCGCGGCCGTCGACCAGGTGGCCGCCGCCCTGCAGTACGACGTCGCTGGCCGCGATCCGGATACACGTCTCGGAGATGAAGGTGAAGTTGCCGCCGCCGCCGCCGCCGGTGATGTCCGCCGACAGCCGGTAGACCCCCGGTTCGTCGATGGTGACGCATCCCTCGATCGGCTCGGCCCCCGCGGCCGACGCGGTTCCGCTCCACACCTCGGCCGTCAGGCCGACGCCGACGACCGCCGACGCGACGACCGCCGACGCGACGACGATCGCCGTCACTCCGACCGACAACAGATCCTGGCTCGCCATTCCTCTACTCTCTTTTGTGTGGTGGTCGACACATACGTTTACTCCTTGCTTGCGCGCCGCACGTCCGGTGGTCGAAGACAGTCTCCGTCCGCAACCGACGGTGCGTCTCGCCGAGACGACCGATGGAGTGCTCGTCGAGACCCCCACGGCCCGTCTCCCGCGTGATGTTTTAAGGATAGAGCGACAACAGAAACGGTATGGGAATACTCTCGCGTGCCTCGTACGTCATCCGGTCGAAGATCAACGCCCTTCTCAATCGCGCAGAGGACCCTACCGAGACGCTCGATTACTCATACGAGCGGATGCGCGACGAACTCCAGCAGGTCAAACAGGGGATCGCCGACCTGACGACCCAGAAAAAGCGCCTGGAGATCCAGAAGCGCCGGCTGGAGGAGAACGTGGAGAAGCACAACGACCAGGCCCGGGAGGCCGTCCGCCAGGACCGCGAAGACCTCGCGCGCAGGGCCCTGGAGAAGAAGAAGTCGAAGATGTCCCAGATAGAGGAACTGGAAGAGCAGATCGCCAGGCTGCAGTCCACCCAGGACGACCTGGTCGAGAAGAAGAACACGCTCCAGAGCCGGATCGAGGAGTTCCGCACCAAGAAGGAGACGATGAAGGCGCGCTACGAGGCCGCCGAGGCCTCCTCGCGGGTGTCCGAGGCGATGACCGGCGTCGGCGACGAGATGGGCGACGTCTCGCGCGCCCTTGAGCGGGCCGAGGAACGCACCGACGAGATGGAGGCGCGCTCGGCCGCGATGGACGAACTCACCGAGACGGGGGCCTTCGAGGACGTGCTCTCCGACGAGGACGAGATCGACCGCCAGCTCTCCACGTCTCGGACCGACAGCGAGGTCGACGCCGAACTGGAGACGCTCAGAGCCGAACTCGGCAAGTCCTCGCCGGCGACCGAGGAAGCCACGGAGGCGGAGGCAGACGCCGAGTCCGCGGGCGACGGCGGCGCCGAGGCGGACGTCGCCGACGAGGAGGTCGAGGCCGAACTCGAACAGCTCAAGAACGAAGAAGAGCCCTGACGGGGACCGAGTCGTGACCGACCTGCAGACCGTCGCCGACGCCGTGCGCGAGTCCCGGCTGGCCGAGACGCGCGAGACCTTCGACCGCCGCGTGAGCGAGCAGGCCGAGCGGGTGCTCGCCGACCTCCGCGACGGCCGCCTCGCGGCCGGCGACTTCGCGGTCGGCGTCGAACTGGAGGCGTACGTCGTCGACGACGACGGTCGCCCGACCCCCGTCCCCGAGCGGGCGTTCGAGGCCGCGGACTGCGCGAAGGAACTCGGCCGCCACAACGTCGAGATCAACACCGCCCCCGACGTCCTCTCGCCGGTCGGGTTCGAGCGGCAGGCCGCCGAACTCCGCGAACGGATCGCCCGGACCCGCGAGGCGGCGGCCGAGGCGGGGGCGCGGCTGGTCCTCGACGCGATGTGGACGGTCCCGCCCGCCGAGGGGACCGGGTCCTATTTCTGTGACGTCGAGTCGGTCGACGGCGTCCGGATCGCGCGCAACATGCGACCGAGCCCCCGGTACGTCGCCCTCGACAACGCCGTCGTCGACGGCGCCGGCGGGTCGATCCCGATCGAGGTGCCGGGCACCGACCGGACCCTCGACTGCCCGTCGATCCTCGTCGAGTCGCTGGCCACCTCCATCCAGCCCCACCTCCAGCTCCCCGACCCCGAGGCGTTCCCCGCCTACTTCAACGCCGCCGTGCGGACCATGGGCCCGCTGGTCGCGCTGTCGGCGAACTCGCCGTTCCTCCCCGCCGACCTCTACGCCGGCGCCGACCCCGTGCGGGTGCTGGCCGAGTCACCCCGCGAGTGCCGGATTCCGATCTTCGAGGGGTCGATCAACCCCGGGTGTACGGAGCCGAAGGTGCGCGTTCCCCGGGACGTCGAGTGGGCCGAGGACGCCGTCGACCGCCTGGTCGCCGACGAGACCGTCGCGCCGTTCGTCGACGAGCCGGGCGAGACCTACCGGGAGGCCTACCCGGAACTCGCCCACAAGCGCGGCACCTACTGGCGCTGGGTCCGGGCCGTGATCGGCGGCCAGCGTCCCCGGGGGCTCGACGCCGACGGCGACCCGGACGCCGGCGAGGCCTCGATCCGCATCGAGTACCGGCCGCTCCCGACCCAGCCGACCGCCGCCGACGCCGTCTCGCTGGTGGCGCTCACCGTCGGCCTCCTCCGGGGCGTCGACGTCACCGACCACCCGCTCACCGACCTGTCCTGGGCGGCCGCCCGCGATTCGTTCTACGCCGCCGTCGACGACGGCCTCGACGCCGACCTGTCCTGGGTGACCGCCGACGGCGAGCGCACCGGCGACTCCGAGGCGATCTACGACGACCTCTTCCGCACGGCCCGCCGCGGGCTGGCGGTCGAGGGGCTCACGGCGCGCGAGCGCGACGACCTGCTCGCCCCGATGGAGGCCCGCTGGGCCGCTCGCACGACGCCGGCGAGCTGGAAGCGGGACCGGGTCCGCGAGCG